>Ga0115557_1000742_pt1 | contig 22905 bp, 40 predicted proteins | sample COGITO_mtgs_1104_FD_87280 | JGI IMG/M metagenome (GOLD analysis project Ga0115557, IMG submission 87280) | Pelagic marine microbial communities from North Sea - COGITO_mtgs_110421 | ecosystem: Environmental > Aquatic > Marine > Epipelagic | place: Germany:Helgoland, sampling site Kabeltonne...
AACTGGAGACCCGAATGAAGAGGGCGTGGTGATAGCTGTTGTAATTAATGGCGAACCTTACTGGAGAAACCCCGATGACCAATTCGACCCTTATGTTCAAGAAACCCTGGCAGAAATTAAAAAAGACCAGGCTGAAGAGAGAGAGGAACTGAGCAAGAAAATTAGACAAAAGATTCAAGAAGTATTTTATACTGGAGATGCAAAGCCTCGCCCTGAGTTTGTGGGAAGGAATGCAACGGACTTAACAGCTAAGCTCTCCCTGATACAAAATGGTGCAGATGAGATTCTGAAGCTTTTGTAACTTTTACCTTTTAATTCGTTATAGTAATATGGAAGAAGCAATTTTAGAATTAATTAGAGGTTGTAACAATAGAGATTACAGCAGAGCTGAAGAAGAGGATTTTGTTTGTAATGGACAGAAGACCAGAGTTTGGAAGGTTCAAGGAGAAGACGATTGTCTTTACTACTGGAACTCATGCAACGGTCAAGAACCACAGCATTCGACTTCATTACAGTACATTGCTAACGAATTGATTAATGGTAACGAAGGAGGTTCTGTTGATGATGGTTACAATGAAATAATGTTTGAAGTAAAATAGAACAAATACCTTATAGATTCGTATAAGGGAGTAAGATATTTAAGAACAGAAGTGAGAAGCTCAAACTACTGAGCAACTAACTGAAGTACATAAGCAGAGAGTGGTTCCGTAAAAGTCCGAGAGAGATTCGTGAGATGATGAGGACGAGGATTAGCACTGGGAAAGCCGAAAGGGTCGCAAGACCTAAGTAGCGTTTGATAAAAGAAGCCTGACTGCGCAGATGGGTGGAAACAACAGAGTGTGGCGTAAACAGAATAGCGGAAAACTGCCCATAGTGTACAAGAGATAGACCAGAGTGTCAGCAGAAAGTAAGGGTAACTCCCAGAGGAAAAGCTGAATTATCTGATACTAAACGTGGTTAGAAGGTTGTGTCTGGGGGCTTGTTCGGTTAAGATGAAACTGGGCGCTGAAAAGCGTGTTAAGACTTGGAGACCACCCCCGATGCCTCGCTGATTTGTAACTTTTACCTCTCCCTTCGTTATGTCGTTGTAACATTAAAACTTAACAACGATGGCAAAGATTTATTCAGCACCGAAGGATATTAAACAACCTACCTTCAATTTCGAAAACTTTAACCAGAAAAAGCACCAGGAGCAAGAGGACAAGTATATTGATGACTTGAAAGCTTACTTAGCGGAAAGAGGCTACACAGGCAAGAACGCAGGTGAGACCATTTCTTTCCCAGTAGCAGACAGTCAAGCAGTTTACATGGTTGTCTCAATGCGCCCCCTGCAACTTATGGAAGTTCCAGTTGGTGATTGTTGGACTTTCCAGTACATTGACCGCCTAACAGCAAAGGATGTACAGCAGAAGATTGACCAGAAGAAAAGCTTAGCGAAATTATTTAGCCATTAAGGCAAGAAATAGACGCTTCTAAAGCAAGACTTATTGCTCTACACCTCAACCCTGATAGGGCTTGGGGTTAGGGTACGTTTTGTAACTTTTACCTTTTTGGGTCGTTATGATTTCGAACCAATAAATTAAAAGTTATGAATTATAAATTAAGTGTTACTCAATTTGAGATTAACGGAAACAACGAAAATATGTTTGTGGACTTCTTTGCTCACGACTCAGATTTCTATGAGAATGAAGAGTACTGGAGAGAAGACACTCTGACTCTTGGCTTCAATAATGAGGCTGAAAGATGTTCAAAGGAATTATATGAGAAGTATTTCTCTGATGCTCCAGATGGATATATAGAAACTCTGGACGCTGCTTTGGAAGAAGCTGCTGAATACTCTGTAAATGGAACTCAGTTCATTGCAGGAAACAAAACTTACACTTCAGAGTATTACATTACTCTAATTTGTATTGATGACCACCACAACGATTATATTGTTGTATTGTCTTGTATGGGTAATTAGTACTGAAGACGGGGTTCGAACCCGCAAAGCCCGAAGGCACAAGATTGAAAGTCTTGCTGCGTTAACCATTTGCATACTTCAGCATGTTGTATTCGGTACGGGGTTCGAACCCGCAATCTCTACCTTGAAAGGGTAGCGGCTTAACCAGTTTGCCTAACCGAACATTTTAGTCACCCGTAGGAGAATTGAACTCCTAACTTTGGATTGAAAGTCCAACGTCTTAACCATTTGACCAACGGGCGAAAGTTTATTGCATAAAAAAAGAGGATAACCACAATAGGCTATCCTCTTTTATTAATGTTTTATTTATACTTACATCAAATCATAGAATTGCCAGTCGCAGAAGTTTCCTCCTCACGTTCACTGTTCTCTATGTTGTTGTAATTAATCATTTTCTTTTTTCTTTTTCTGTTGCGGGGGCCAGACTCGAACTGACGACCTCAAGGTTATGAGCCTTGCGAGCTACCAACTGCTCCACCCCGCTGTGTATAAATATACGCAAATTTAATTAATTTGTTCTATAAATGCAAATGTTTTTTGTAACTTTTACCATTTAGTTCGTTATGACCACATGAAACAGTCACACATATTTACTACTTCAGGTCAGAACTACTGGCACTTTCACGCAATTGGAGTAGGTGTAATATTTAATTATTCTGTTCACTCAAAACAAGTGATTACGACTCACGAATTAAGTGCGCAGGTGATAGAAGTTAAAGATTATTACCAAGAAGGTGGATTTAAAACCCCAGAAGAATTCAAGAATGCTTGTATGGAAATTTACGACCAGATGGTATGTGAAGATGGAATTACACTTGTACTTGATTATATGGATGACCCAGAGATAATTGAAAGCGGAGAGATTGCAATTGGATACGACCCCAAAGTGATTTGGAACTAATTGTAACTTTTACCTTTGCCTTCGTTATTATGATACGAACCAATAAAACACGACATGAATTTAAAATTAAAAGCAGGCTCTCCAGTAGTACTGGTTGGCGCAGGGACAGATGAACCCGAATTCCTAATAACTCGATTCGCAGTTGTTACATTTACACAAGAACTTTTTGATAAGATTGTTAGGCTTAGACTGGGCAGAGAAATTTCTGGAGCTTATGAAGTAACAGCATTCTATTATGGTTGCGAGTGGCTTAGCGAAGATGATTGCGCAGGGTATGAGCCAACCTCAATTCAATTGACCGAAGAACAAACAGAAGAACTGGAAGAGTTCACGTCAGACAATAAAGGCATTTGGCAGATAGACCCAGCGGTTGATACAGACTCCAGTCTTAGAGATGATTGCACCATTCTTCACGTTAACGATTTCGGAATTCGATTCACAGCTTACGTTAAGCATTCTGATTTGAAAATATGGACAGAGAGAATACCTTACGATTTAATATACAAGTTAAAATTCTAAATTTATAAAACACGACAATTATGACACGAGCACAAATTGACAGAGCAATTGCCAAAGGAGTAGCAGAAAGAAAAAAAGCACACTGGGCAAAAATGAACAAAGAACAAAAAGAGTTCGAAAAAAGAATTGCATGTTGCAACACAACCAAAAACTTTGACGACCTTAAAGAAGTCATTTCAGATTTGAACTGTGAGCAGTACAGACAGCAAAGTAAGAACATTGAGTACAAGCATTATGAAGATGCAGGCTTCAATGACGACTACCAAGAAATGTACGATGAACTTGATACCAAACTTTACAAAAGAAGACAAGAACTTAAACTTTAAAACACGACCAATGAAAAGAACAGAGATTCCATGCCCAGATTGCATGAAAAAGAAGTTATTGACTTCAAACGATTACAACGCACGTTGTGATAATTGCGGAAACGAATTCATAATTACTGGAGCCAGTAGCGTTCGCTACAAAAAGGCTGGAGACATTGAGAAGCCAGACCCTCCATACGTTCCACCAGCAATGGAGATAAAGCCACTAAAGAAATTTTACTGTGTGGTAATGTCTGAGGACGTTTACCCAGACGGGAGCAATGAAGAGGACCCTCACCAAAAGTATGGTGTAGACATTGAAGCAGAAGATAAAGTAGATGCTGAGAGAAAAGTGAGAGCGCAATTTGCTGAAGATGATTTGCCAGTACACTGGGTTGAGGTTCACAACGGCTAATTTGTAACTTTTACCTATTCATTCGTTATTAATACACACGAAAACACGACACAATGAAGAAAGAAGATTTAGAGGGCAAGTTCCTCATAGCATTCGACACCATTTGCGAAGGAAACCAATGTGGTTCTGACGAAGATGGAAACCCTCCACTCTACGATTCGTATGATGAGGCATTCAAAGAATTATTTACTGACGCTATTTGTGGCATTGAAGGAAACGAGGAACACCTCGAAGATGAAGATGCAAGACAAAAGATGCTTGACGAAATGAACGCCATTTTCAAAGAAGGCGACATTGAGAAGATGAAAGCATATATGCAGGAGCAACCAGACTCAAACTACTACGAAGATTTTGTGCAGGAAGCAGACCAATTCATTAAAGGTAGAAAAGCAATTTTCACTGGCGAAGGAGTTGTGATTGAAGGAACTAAACTTGCAGATGATGAATAAGCAGGAAGCACAACAACTAATATACAACGCACTTATTTCTTATGTAGATGATTGCGCAGGAAGAGATACCGAAGAAGCGCAGGAGCTTGATAAGGCGTGGGAGCTTGTAAAGAACCCAGAGCTTACAATTCGAGTTCACCTTTCAGAGTCAGACCTCCAAGATTTGCAAGATTTCGAGGAATTCAGTTGGAGATTCCCAACGAAGGAAGACCCAGACCAACATATTAACATAGAACTATTTCAAGGAGACGAAGATGAGTAACTTTTTAAATGATGACCAGATAAAAACTCTGGACGGAAAAGAGTGGGATGTAAAGCCAGAAGGATTTTATGTTACCATTTACCCAGAGGATTTTGATTCTTCAGCATGGGAGCAAATTTGTCAACAGGCGGATGTTGAAACTGATGTTGCTGAACTCACAGTTCTTGCATTCGGAGTCAAGACACAATAAAAACACAGGGGCTTTCGGGTCCCTGCTTTTTTGTAACTTTTACCTATTCATTCGTTATGTTAATGGACAAAAACAATTTACTATGAATGTATATGAACAATACTTGAAAGAGTATGGCAAAGAGTGTGTGGACCGCCTCAAAGCCGACAAGAAATTTCCTTTGGCAGTTACGCCAACTCAAGCAATTTTAATTCTTAAGCCTGATGATGCACCTGAAGACTTTCATTGTGACGGAGAGATTACTCCTGAAGAAGCAATGAGTGATTGGAAAGAGCAGTTGGCTAACGAGGGATTCAACCCTATGTACGTCAAGATAATTGTTAAGTACGTTTTCGGCTGATTTGTAACTTTTAACTTTGCGTTCGTTATGAGGTTGTAACATTAAAACCTCAAAATGAAACACGTATTAATTAAGAGACTTACCAGTCTCCAGGAAATGCTGAAGGCAAACGCCAAAGCAGATTGGTCAGAGAATGACCCAGCAGAAGAATTTAAGGCCTTGGCCAAAATTGTGAAAGGATACCTCCCAACAGAGAGAGACCACGCTATTGATGAATTGTCACGCCTTATTTGCAATGAAGACGTAGAGTCTGCGTATGACCAGCTTATTGCACAAGCAGAACTTGACGGCTCTTGTGATGCTTGGACAATTGTTGACGTTTGGGAACCGTTTGAGAATGACGGCTGGACAGTTGACGACCTATTAGCAAAACTTTAATTTTTATTTAAAACCTCAACAATGATTTATTTCAACGAAATGAGCATGGTTCTTCTCATACAACAAAACGAGAGCCTTCAAAAAGAATTTGCCAGCCTTGGATATGATGCCAGCGAAGAAGGGTTAGAGCGAGCCAAAGTCCTTATTAAAAACAATTTCCTTAACCACAAGTGCAAGAAAGCTTTGAATAAGCTATTCAAGGAGCATGTTGAGAATGCCACAGGATATATTCCAGCAATGTATGAAGGTCTTGAAATTACTCATAGTGAGTACGAGCCTTTTGATGGTCAACGCTTCTACACTTACTCTATTGATGAGAGAAACGGAGAGTATGAGTATACACATAAAGGAGTTGTTGCGTTGGATGATGGAACCAACCCAGACGAATGGCTGGAAGATTACACCAGCGACTTCTATGGTGGCGGTGGAGACCCCGAAGATGGTGGCTACTGGTTCAATGGTGAGATTATGTGCTTTGCTGGTGGAACAACAGAGATTTCCAAAGATGTATTTGATGTCGTCAAGAGACATATATAAAGGATAAGGGGGCTTTCGAGTCCCCTTTGTAACTTTTACCTTTTGGTTCGTTATGTCATTGTAACATTAAAACCTCAAAATATGAATTACATTGAATACTGTGGAAAACAGTACAAGACAAGAGAACTTACCATGATTGAAGAAGATTGGGGTGAAGTTACTCGAATGATTGCAGGTGAAGACCTGTATGATGCAATTACCAAAAACGGAGAAGACGATACCTATATTGATGATGATACCTCGGAAGAGTATGATATTGATTCTCAAATTTACCACTATGTTGAAACTCATGCTCTTGACCTTTCAGGTGAAGAAATTTGCAAAAGTTATTTGGACAAGGAATTCGAATTCGTAGAAGAAGAATAATTTGTAACTTTTAACATTCAGTTCGTTATTACAATACCTAATATTAATTAAAACCTCAAAAATATGTCATGCGATAGAGAAGACGTAATTAAAATTGCGAAGGACCTGCATATGCGTCCAACAGAAGAAGACATTCAATATGTCATTAAACACTTTGATAGCGAAGCAGATGCCGACCCAACAGGGGACTGGACGCTTTGGATTGAAAACCTATTATGCAGTCACCTCGACTTGCCACAATTTCCACCACCAAAGAAAATTAGACACTTCCTGTACGATATGACGACAGGCGAAGTAGAACTCGACCTTGGAGAAATTACCGAACTGGAAGCAGAAAACTACGAAGATGGTTCACTTAGAGCCATTACTGAACACCAACTACTTGTAGAACAGGTACTTGTGCAAATTCGCAAGGATGTTGAATGTGGGGATGTTACAGCAATTGAAGGGTTGCTACAATTAATTCCATTGAAGACCTTGAAGGACTTCTTACCAGAGGAAGGGGTTTGACCCTTCCAATCGTATAAACCTTAAAATTAAAACCTCATGGGAACATTTGGAGAAGCGAGTATTAACATAGAACTCGCAAGTGAAAAAGATGCGGAGGCAGTTTGTGAAATGATTCACAACATTAAAGACCGCATTGAAAAACGATTAACTGAAAGCTTCTACTTCGAAGCACATGACCTTAACCAACAGGGAAGTTCTGTCTGGTTGACCTGTTCGTCCAGTAGATACCAAAATACTGACTGGCAAGTGCTACAGGTAATTGGAGAACTAAGGGCAATGGTAAAGGAAAAGGATATTTCCGAAGTGGCCGAATTTAGTTCCAGCCTGATGATTGCCTCGGATGGATACTACATGGAAAGCTATGAGTTTGAACCAGACCACAGTGGGAGGTACTCTTCGATTCATGACTTCATAGAGAAGTGCGACCTGAAGGAAGAAGCTGATAAACTATTTGGTGAAGGCTGGGAGGCTGAAGATGATGTCCAGCAGATTAAAGAGTTGGTAACAAGTGTAGACAGCGTTGAAAACGGATACACAGTAGGAACAATTCTTGAAAAGACCAAGAGAGACTCCAGAGCTGATGACTACATAGAAGTAACCAAAATAGATTAACCCTACAAGCCCCACTAACACTGGGGCTTTTTCTTTTTGTAACTTTTACCTATCTCTTCGTTATGACTATGTAACGTAAAAAAAATTAAACATTATGAAAAGAAAATTGTTAATTACATACAGGTTGTTTGACCCGACCTATGGACCTGAAGGAAACAAGTGCAGCTTATTTGTCTCTTTATTAGAAGACAACACACTTCGTTATACATTCATTAGTGGGTGGCAGGATAGCGGCATGGGACAGGCTACAAGTAACTTCGGACTTAAAAGGTCTCTTCCTATGGGAGTAAGAAACTTTAAGAATGTTGAGGCACTTGATGAAGAACTTAAAAGCATATTAGCTACAGGGCATGGCTCTTCGAGAATTAAAACTCACGAAATTCTTAATGACTTATAAGAACAGGGCTTCGGCCCTTTTTTCTTTTTGTAACTTTTACCTTTTGTTTCGTTATGCATATGAAGCCCGACATTGAAACAGCAGTCGCAAGGATAATCCGCCCCTGCCTGTAACTTTTTTGACCTATATTTTCCTGTTTTAGGCAATTTGTAACTTTTACCTATTGATTCGTTATGCATATGTAACCAAATAAAATGAAAGATATGAATTTTAGAATTCCAAAGAATTTATTGAGCACAGAGAATAGCAAGACTATTAAAGGCGAGAAGTTAGGGTATACTACATACATTATGTATTTAGCTCCTCATACTCAGAATAGTAAAGGTATTAATTTATGTAGTCACGCCTCTGCAGGGTGCGCTAAGGCGTGTCTGTTTCAAAGCGGTGCAGCTCGATTTGACCCTGTTCAACAAGGCAAAAGAAACAAGACTGAGTATTACCTTGCAGACCGTCAAGGTTTTATGGCGCAATTGGTAAAAGAAATTGCAAGGGCAGTACGTTTACACGCCAAGGTTGAAGGGGATGAGAAAATTGGACGTACAGGCAAAGTAGTAAGATACAAAAAGTTTGCTATTCGTTTAAATGGTACAGCTGACATTCCATTTGAGAAAATTAAATTAGAAGGTGGTTTGAACATATTCGAAATGTTTCCTAATGTACAATTTTACGATTATACAAAAAACCCAAAAAGATTTAATAAAATATTACCAAAAAATTACCACTTAACTTTTAGTAGAAGTGAAGACAACGACAGCGAAGTCGATAAAGTTTTAGCAGGTGGTGGCAATGTAGCTGTAGTGTTTGGAGTTAAAAAAGTTGAAGAACTACCAACTACCTACAAAGGTTATAAGGTTATTAATGGTGACGAAACAGATTTACGTTTCTTAGATGATAAAAATGTAGTTGTGGGTCTGAAGTACAAATTAATGACTGGCAAAGGAACGAAAGGTAAGAACAAAGAAAATGTTGATAATAATGATTTCCTTATTAATGTAGAAGACTTAAAAGAACAGGCTGCCCAGAAGGCGGCTTGATTCTCTCCCTGCAGGTCTCCCTGTAATTTGTAACTTTTACCTATTCATTCGTTATGTATATGTAACCATAAAAAACTAAGATATGAATTTTGAAATTGTAATACCAGCTCCAGATAAGCAAATGCCATGGGATGAAGAGTTATACTCAACTGAAATTGGATATGGTGGAACGCCAGACAGAACTATGGTAGGAACTGTGAACCATGAGAGCAAAACTGTTCGACCATGCCACGGATACTACGCTCCACACCCAACAGGGAAGAGATTAAAAAAGTATGCCAAAGTGCTTGGGTACGAATATAAAGGTTAAACCAGATAGAATTATGGAACAGGAATTTAATATAGGTGATGCAGTTAGGATGTTAAGTCCAACCCTTTACGGAGAGACGGAAGGGACGGTGTATGGCGTTGAAAGAATGTACAAGGAGCTTGACAAGTGGGCGCTGGAGAGAGGTGAAGAGGTTGTTGATGAAGACGGACTCTGGACTCTTGAGAATTCAATTAAGAGTATTTGTGTTCCTCACACATTTGATGGAACTTACCTCAAGATTTACAAGGATGACGAAAAGACACAGCTGGATAGAACTTCGAAGTTAACAGGATATTCATACAGCGTGAAGTCAGAGAAGATGAATTCTTCTTACCCAGAAACCGCACTTGTACCAAGAGAACTTTCTAAGCAGGAGCAAATGTCTTTACTTAAAGACCACCTCGACATTGCAGGTAACAATATGCACGAGGGTCAACTTACCCTACAGCGAATTGTTCTGGGCGGTTCTCCCTGCAAAGGCGAACAGAGAACTACTGAGAGTCTGGAGTATTTAACTAAAGGATTGAGTCAGCAACAGAAAGATAAACTCAAGTCTGCACTCGAACAAGTTGTCGAGGCAAGAAAAGCACTTGATGTGATTTTAAAAGCTTAACTCTCCCTTTTGTAACTTTTACCTTTTGCCTCGTTATGTTGTTGTAACGTAAAAAATAACAACATGAAAGAATCATTAGAAAATGCCAAAACTCTTGGCATAACAATTAAGAACATTAAAACTTTTGAGGGGCATGATACAATGCCAGGGTTTAACGCAACCGTTTACATTAATGGTAAGAAGTCGTTTCACGCCTACGAACCCGCAAGTGGTGGATGTATGGAGTACAGACCTTGTGATGGCAAGAGCAACTACAGAGAAGCCGCTGATATTGTTCATGAACTTGAAGCCAAGTTAAAGACTTTCCCTAAGTATGAGGTTAAATGGTCAAAGGATAGAACGTCCATGATGAGAGATAACCTCGACTGTGTAATTTCTGCACTTGTTAGTCAATGGGAATGGCAAAAAGTAATTAACCGAAACAAAAGCAAAGGTTTGCTAATAGAAACTGATGGAGGCTTCAGGACTATTAAATTTAAAGCGGGCTCAATTGCTCAGATGCTGAAGAAACACCCACAGCAAGCTGTTGCAATGATGCTTCAGGGTCACGTTCAAAAATACATTAAGGATGGAGAAACCATTCTAAATTTAGAATACTTAAAGTCACTGGGAGTAAAGGTTAAGTAAGATTTGTAACTTTTACCTTTCGGTTCGTTATTAGCATATAACCAATAAATTTAAAGTAATATGAAAACAATTCAAAAAAGCGATTTCTTCAAAGTTTTACTCTCAGCAATTATTGTCGAGAAAGGATTTAACGTCCGTACTGACTTAGGAGATATTGATTCTCTTGCGAAGTCAATTGCACAGCTTGGGCAGCAAGTCCCCGTGATTGCAACCAAGGTTCGTGGAGAAGAGAAATTCCTCTTAACAGCAGGACACCGAAGATTGGCAGCTATTAATTTAGCTAACAAGAAATACGGTGCGAACATTACACAGATTAATGTGATGGGTGCTAAAGGAGATGAGAAGCAGCGTGTCTTAACAATGTTGTTAGATGGAGAGGGTTCTAAGAAATTAACAACTTCGGAACTTGCAACTGGGTTCGCTCGTCTTAAGGAGATGGGAATGAAGCCAAAAGAAATTGGCGAGAACGTAGGAGTTTCACAAGCACAAGTGTACAACATTATTGCTGTCTCTAAAGCACCGCAAGTCATTCAAAAAATGGTAGAGGCAGGAGATATTTCAGTTGCTCTTGTGAATGAGATTCAAAGAACTACAAAGGATGCGGATGAGCAAGTTAAATTAGCGCAGGAGGCTGTTGAAAACGCTCAAGGAGAACCTGCTGCTGATGGAGTGGCAAAGAAAAAGAAAAAAGCAACCTCTTCAAACGCCAAGACAAACAAAGTGTCTGCGGATGTTGCAAAGCTTGAGGCAGCGATTGCTTTAGCCGACCCAACAAGTGCAAAGGCAGCAACCTTGAAGGCGATTGTCAACAAGCTTAAGTCGAAAGCTTCGGCAGAAGATATTGCCAAGCTTTTAAAATAGTAATGAGACTTAGGATGAGGGGGAATTTATAGCTCTCCCTCCCTTAAGTCACAACCACCCTGTAGCTCAGTTGGTTAGAGCAGCGCCCTCTAAAAGCGTTTGTCCTCGGTTCGAGTCCGAGTGGGGTTGGCAAATTGTAACTTTTACCTTTTCATTCGTTATAATAGTAACCAAACAAAAACAATCATGAAATTAAATTTAGAACCAGAGTTCGAGACAGAAAGAAAAAGCATTTTCGTTGTCATTACAAAAATTGATAACGCCTTTATTCAGGCTTGGATTGATGCAGGGGCTTGGGTTGTTTATTCAGGGAAAGAAGATTACTGGGTAATGACAAACTATACTCACCTATTGTTCAAGATTCAGGAAAACGCAATGCACCTTGAGTGTATTTCGACTTCCAAAGATGACAGGAAACAGGGTCACGGGAGTGAGATGATGGAGTTAACAGTTAAATGCTCAGAAGATAGCGGGATACCAGTGACTCTTCAGGTTGCAAATGTAACTGGGAATGGATACAACATGGGTCAGCACAGCGTAATTGGAATGGGGATGCCAAAGAAGGATAAGATTCCAGTAGCGTCTCTCCCTAAGTGGTACCATAAGTTTGGATTCACCAAGTCTCCCTCGTATACCCTGAAGAAAAGAGATATGATTTATACGCCTAAAAAGAAATAGAGATGAAAAGTAATACTGATAAATTTGGAGTTGACTGGAAATTGCCAGAAGCAGAACTTTGCCCAGAGTGTGGACAACCTGATTCTTGTGGTGAATGTAACCACCAGCCACTTACAGAAGACCAAGTTGAATTTCTTGGTGGAAACAAAAAGAAATAAGATGGGAAAGAAATTAACAGCGGAAGAAATTGGACAGTACGTAATTGATAATCCTTCTACAGGATTTGACCAGTGTCATAAATGTCAGGGCGTTGAGGTTCATGGAGCAATGAGAAACTTAGATGATTCCAAGCCCTTTGATGACGAGCTTATTTGTGATGAGTGTAACCCTGAAGTAAATACGTGCAGCAACTGCAACTTCGACATGGGTGAAGGATACGTAAACTGTGGAGGAGCAGAAGATGGAACCTGTCCAGAGTGTAACACTGTTAAAGAGGCAGCTCCTGAAGAAAGCTATACAGTTACTGTATGCCGCACAGGATACGGATTTGCATATATAGAAGTTATGGCAAGCAGCCCAGAGGAAGCAGAAGCAAAAGCAATGGAAGAGGCAGGTGACCACCACTACAGTGAGAAAGCTTCAGAGTATACACCAGATGGTGCAACAAGATTATAAATTTAGAATTATGTCAAGGAAAGGTAAAGGTTTAAAATATACTTTAGAATTTTGTAGAAAGAAAGCATTGCTTTGTGAATACAGGTCAGAATTCAAAAGCAGATTCCCTCTGCATTATTTAAACGCCTGTAGAAATGGATTTATTGATGAGGCGTGCAGCCATATGGAACAGAAGAAATTCAAAGCGACCCAGGAAGAATGTCAGAAGGAAGCAGCGAAGTATAAAAAGAGAAAAGAATTTGAACAGGGAAGCGGCAAACATTATAGATTTGCTCTAAGCCAAGGATGGATGGATGAGGTTTGCAGCCACATGGAATTCAGGTTCAGGAATTTCGAAGATGTGAAGCAGCGCTCAAAAGGATACGCAAAAAGAACTCACTTCTTCCAGAAAGATAGAGCAGCATATGATACTGCATTAAGAAGAGGATGGCTGGATGAACTTTTTCCACAAAAATTCGCCTAAATTAAAAGATTTTCGTACCTTTGCTCCATGAGAGCTCCCAAGAAACCACACATAGACAACATAAGAGAAAAGAATTTCTCAAAAGAACTTAAAGGGCTGAAGCATCTCCCTCACAACGAAACCATCAGACGGGTGGATTCGAAGTTGTTCTCACTGGATGGCAATCGCTTATATCATTATAAGCCAGAAGTGTTATCCTCTGAAGAATACAAAAGATGTTTAAAGTTATTTGAAAGACGTTTACCCGCTGAGCAGGCTCTCCCCACACAACAAGCTGTGGTGATGACCCAGATGCGAATGCAGCCCACATCCGATTCGATGTTCCTTAAGGAGATGAAGAATCAGGAAGCCCTCCAGGAGATAGCAGTTGATACTGTCCGCTCCCTGTTTGACATCCCTGAACATATTCAACTTCTCCCTAACTTGGACAGCGGCTTAGATTTGGATACAGACCAGGATGATTCCCCTGAACCCTTTCTCTCCCTTTCACAGGAACGCAAGGATGAGATGAGAGATGAAATCCAGAAGAGGATAATCCTGAATGGTCTGGTCCATGGAAGCGCAATGCATATCTGGAAGTCGGCTCACTATATTATCAAGGAAGAAATCGACAAGGTTGATAATTTCTTGATGACCCTTTACGATGAGTATACAGCTGCAGTTGGCTGGCTCATCTGGCAGATGGACCCTGATGCTTTCCAACGACAGGTTGGAGGATTAACATTAGGATTTAATAAGCTGGAGTTCGAAGAGGAGGGTGAACCTGAATGCAACGTTCATTGTCATGCTGTCAATTTCCCAGTGCTGCTCCACGAGCTTACCAAAGGGGCCATGGATTATTTAATATCCAGAGGCATCCCACAGGATTATAGTGAACAGGAGCTGGAGTACTATTATGCTAAGGCCGATGATTATGAAAATGAAATCTGGCACTACCTAATGTCTCCGACCATATGGATTAAGTTAATCGAGGCCGCAGATGTGGCCACCCAGGATGTTCCTGCAGTGATTGCTAATCTAACACAGCTGGATTATCTGGACCTGACGGATGTGCTCAGGGCCTGCATAGATTCACCTGAGGAGGGGAAATTGAAACTTAATCATTTTAAAATCGTATAAGATAAGATGAAGAAGATACAGATGACTGAACCCTTGGTAATACCAAGGCCAAAAACTAAACCAGTGCCGAAGAGGAAATCTCCGAAGCCTAAGCCCAAAGAGAACGACCCATGGACGGTGCCTGCACCCAAAGTGAATCCAACTCCAAAGGCTATATTAAAAACAAAAGTCATGTTAAAGAAAGGAAACAAAATAGTAGGAGGTAAAATGGTTATAACAACCAAGGATGAGTTTGATTTTTTAAAAGAAATTTTAAGCAAAGAAGCATTCTACGAAAAGTATACATTGAGCACGGGTCTGGTAACCAGATTTCTTGCTGAGGCTGCAATGGTTAACGCCAACTTCGGAGATGTGTCACCTATATACCTGTCCCAGGAAGGTAGGCGTTCAGCCAATAATAATTAAACAGCGGATTAAATAGCGGGAGTACTTGTAACTTTTACCATTACTTTCGTTATTATAATAACAATACTATTGAACCAGTAAATAAATTTAAACCAATAAAATTAGAAGAGATATGAAAACGGCAAAAAAAGATTCAGAACAAGCAACAAAAGATAAGTTATGTGTAGCAATTCTTCAGGATGAGAACTCAAGTTCTCGTGAAAAGGAAAGAGCATTTAATGAGTTATATTCAAGACACAACCAACAGGTAAGGATTCATTTCCTTAAGAAGTTAAGAGAGTCAGATGTAGCAGAAGATTTGTTGATGGTCACTTTCCAAAAAGTTCATGAGAACATTCAGTCATATGACAGCCAGTATGCTTTCTCGACTTGGATGTACAAAATTGCAAACCATACTTTAATTGACTTCACAAGAAAAGCTAAGTTCGAAGTTCTTTCATTAGATGCTTTGACTGGTAAAACTTCTGAAGACAATGACGGAATGGATTTCCAAATTGACTCAGGCGTTGCGAACCCAGAGCAGATTATTGTCCACTCTGAAGTTGTAGCAGAAGTTCACAATGCTATTAACTCATTAAAGTCTGGTAAAATTAGAGACTTAATGGTGTGTCGATACATTAAAGAACTGTCTTACGAGGAGACTGCTAAAGAACTTGGGCTTGAGGATAACTCAACAATGAGGACTTCAGTGCGAAGAGGTAAGGATGCTTTAAAGAAAAAGCTTAAGCACTTGAAAGGATTCGCTTAAACAATTATTAATATATACTTAGACCCTCAGGATTATCCTGGGGGTTTTTTGTGCTCGATACTTTTGTAACTTTTACCTTTTGTTTCGTTATGTATATGAAGCCCGACATTGAAACAGCAGTCGCAAGGATAATCCGCCCCTGCCCGTAACTTTTTTGGGGTCAGAAAAAATAGATTTATAATTTTAGAAAAAAGAAGACTGCTGCTGAACTCGTCATGAAAATTAATTACACCTATATAGAACATTTTATAATTCATCTCGTATAAGATAATGACGAAACAAATAAATTTAGTTTTTGTAACTTTTAACTTCTGCTTCGTTATGTAGATATAACCAATTAAAATAAAACAAATGAAAAAAGGAAAAAATGAATTTGAGTGGGACATTAAGCAAGATGGAATTCTTGACATAAATGGAAACCCGATTAAAGGTTACAAGCAAATTACTCGTGACGATGACGGGTCAAGCATTGCTGTAATGAAAGAGAGTTACACGCCAATGACTACTCAACAGTTCTCTGATACTGCAAATGAAGTTGCAGCAAACATTGGAGGAACGGGTCTTGAGTTTAGAGATTGGGCGGACAATAGTGTCAATGGACAAATGGGTGCTAACAAGCCCGTAGTTACTTGTCAGATGGAAATTAGCGAGCCGCTTGAGATTGCAGGTTCAAAGATTACAGGAAAGTTAACAATAGGTGTAGGATTTGATGGAGGGCGTTCTTTCTTCATTGGTCACGTAAACAGATACCTAAGATGTTCAAATGAATTCGCTTCTATAGTGAAGGACTTCAAAAGCAGACTTACTGTTAATAACATGGTAAGAGTTGAAGACATTATTAAGAACATTCAAACGTACAAAAACTACGAAAAAGAATTGTACGAAAACTTCAAGCGTTTTGAGAACGTTAAGATTGATGAGAAGTTGGTGCAGGAATGTGTTGCACGTCTTGTTGGATTGTCTGACGAAGAGAAAGCAATGACAGTTCAACAAAGAGCAAAGGAATTGTCGGGACAGAAGTTAAACAAGATGGATGAGATTCTTGCAAGCATTCGCCCAGAAATGGCTGAACTTGGTGCTAACGCTTGGGGATTGTTCAACGGTGTTACTCACTACACTACTCACGTAATGAACTCAAGAGGTTCAAACGAATTGAGTACAATGTTCGGAGCAAAGAACAAAGCAAACCAAATAGCTTACAACTTAGGACTTGAATTGTTAGAAGCATAATAACCAAACAGCAGCGATTGCAAAAAGGAACTTCAGAAATGAGGTTCCTTTTTTTTGTGACCAATAATAACTCAAAAAAGTTTGGGGTAGGGGTGGATTACTCTTACGGTGCGTGTCGCAGGCATCGGACATATACATAACGATATTATAGGTAAAAGTTACAAATCCTGGATTTTTCATTTTTATTTCATATTTATCAGAAATTAAACTCAAATCATGAAACTAAACGAAGCCAAGCAACTGTTCGAAGATATAGTAGAACTTTGCCATCAAACAGAAAATCAACAACTAATTGAATTAGCAGCACAACTTTATCCTGAAGTAGAAGAAGCTACGGATGTAACAAAAATTAAAGCATCAGCAGAAGAACTACAAGTAACGCTGCATGAAACAGAATTCCTCCCAGAAGAAGAAGATAGCATACAAGAGATGCATGAAAAAATTGAGCTGCTCTCGGAATAACCAGGAACCATTTTTATTTATCAGAGTCTTTGCGTATATTTGTGCAAAGACTTTTTTATGCACAAAGGATTAATCATATACTTATCAATACTCATGGGGCTTGCATTATTTGTAGGCGGCTCTTATTTTACAATAGATAATATTATCGAACCACAGGGACTATTATTCGAAGGAATTATGTCCATGGGTCTGGGAATAGCAATTCTTATGATTGGCGTATTTGCCAAGACTGTTGGAGATAGCTTCATGATGTTCGGTGAAATCCTGGAGCAAACCACAGAACTTAATAAACAAATTGCAAAAGCTAACAAACCAACGCTGCCTGGTTTATTCTCTGGAATGATTCCACCAGGTTCATCACTATCCGTTACAGACCTCAGTACAGGAAAAACAGAAGATATGCCGCTGTCTGGTAATCCTGGTGACGCAATCAAGAAAATGAATGATATGATTTCTATGGCTATGAGCGCTCATAAACCAGGTAAAAATAATAAAGACCTTAAAGACCTAACAGACAACGAGTTAGAGGAACGCCTGGCAAAAGCTATCAAGGATGACGACTTCGAAAAGGCTGCTGAAATCAACATAGAGTTGAAGAGCAGGCGAGAACCTGGTGAAGAGCCAGAGGAAAATAGTCCTGAATAAATAGAACATTCTAAATTTATAATCGTATAATATATTGTAGGTTGCAAAATACTTACATTCACGAGATTAACATTCATGTTAATTTTAGTTGTCTATCCTGAAGGTGGAATATCCTGACGGAATTATCTCTTCTCAGAAAAGCCCAGTTGTCGCTGGGCTTTTCGCTTTTTGTAACTTTTACCTTTCAGTTCGTTATGACCATATGAAAGCAATAGAATACATATTTTTACCGAGCAGAGTTTATAGAGGCGAGATTGAGCAGCAGCTCGATGCCTGTTACTCTTTAGAAGAAGCACATGACCTGGTTGTTAAGAATGCAGGTGAACTTTACCAGGGCTGCACTCCTGAAGAGATGAGAGAAATTCTTGACGAAGGACCAAAAGTTAACGTGTATTCTATGAAACACTTTGGCGGCACAGCAGATGACCACCCAAATGAGTTATTGTATTACCCAGAAGGAAACGGGAACTGGCCTGTACAGATTCAAAAGATTAAATTAGTAACGCCTTTATACCTGAAGTAATGGGAAACCCGAATTCAAAGAAGCATAAAGCAATGCATGGAGGCTACAGGGACAAACCAGGTCAACAGGCAATTAAAGCCCTGTGCAATATGTACCAGGCAATAGGTGAAATTAAACTTTCGGATACAAAAGAGAAAGCCTCTTTGCCGCCAGGAACGCAGCTTTCGATGGATTTGTAACTTTTACCTTTTAATTCGTTATTAACATAGAACCAATAAAAAAAAGAGATAATATCATGGCAACAATTACTAAAAACAAAGAACTTAAAACTGAGGCAGATGCGCTTCATTTTGTAAGTCAGTATAATAACAACCTGGAGAATGTTCCAGTTGCTCTTATGACTGAAAAAGTTTGCAAGACTGCTTTTAAGCAGAACCCTTATTCAAGAACTTACCTTTTTATTCCTGAAAAGCACAGGACATTTGCAATGTGTCTACAAGCTGCTTCCGATTACGGAGCAGAGACCAAAGACTTTGCAGAAGGACAGCTTCAACCAGAGTGGGGAATTTCAGTTAGCGCATTCGTGCAGTTAAAGAAGAAAGGAACACTTCCTCACTTCCAGAAAAAAGCACCACAGGATGTTATTGACGTATGCTACATAAAAGCATTCCATGAAAGCGCAGGAGTTATTAGAACAATGAGCGATAAGCTTATTAATAAACTCATGAAGAACCCACTGAATGTTTCAAAGGTTGTTCGACATACAATTGATACAGGGTCTTTCTCAAGCAGCAGAAGATGGGTAGGAGGAGAACTGATAAAGTTTATTCCAGAGAAGTTTATTACCAATGCAGTGATTGAACAAATTCAGGAAGAACTTGAGTCACAAGCAACAAAAGGAAACTCAGGATATTTCTTCGAGGTAAACTCAAAGTATATTACTAATGAACTGTATGAACTTATGTTGGAGAAAAGCCCAACAAGCCTTGAGAATATTCCTGAAGACAGAATTACAGAGTCAATGTGCGACATAGCTGTCAAGAAAGATGGTCGAGCACTTGAGTATGTTCCTGAAGAGTTGAAAGAAAACTTCTTTGTGGATGTTGTGAAGTCTGGGAAAGGGCTTGATACAATTCCTGAAGATAAAAGAACAGATAGATTATGTACTCTGGCAGTTGAACAGAACGCTAAGCAATTCGAATACGTTCCTCAAGACAAAAAGTCATATGCTCTTTCTTTGTTAGCAGTTGATAGTGATGCTCAAATGATTGAATTCGTTCCTACAGAACTTGTTGATGATGAGATGATGATTAGACTTATAATTTCTATTTTTAGAAAAAACTATGAGTATGACTTTTCTCTGACTGGGCTTATTGACTACAGAAAAGAAAGAGGTCAAACTGAACCAGTATTGACAATGGTTTTAAATAGCTTCTTCGAAGAAGGTCTGATGGACTACGAAAAGAAAGAGAAACTTCAGGAGCTAATGCACGAAGTAATTAAGAGAGATGCAAAACTTTACTTCGCACTATTGAACTACTCAGGAGCTTATGAGAATGAAAGCTTTAACAACAGAGTTAACGCTCATAGATTCCACGAATACTTCCAAGGAGTACCAACATTCGAACACGCTGTTACAGCAGCAAGAACTGATGTTGAAGTTGTCTCAGGATTCGAGCAGTATATTCAAGCAAGAGTCTGGAATGAATTCTTGAAGAATAATAAATAAGATACAGCCCAGAGGATTCAGGTCTTCTGGGCTTTTTGTAACTTTTACCTATTCATTCGTTATAACCACATAACCAATACAAATATTATGAAGACATTAATTAGAATACAGCACCACTCAGAAAACGGTTTTAACTTTAAGACTGCTCAAATTCTGAACAAGCCTTGGAAGGACTCGAATACAATTGAAGTTCTTGGGTTTATTAGATTCCAACAGACAGCAGGAGAAGATAATTGGTATGGTTTGAAGTTCATTGTAGAAACTGACCGACCTGAATTCCTGATGAAGATGGGGCGGCTTTGTAAATTCATTAGAAATAACACGGACTGGGATTCGCAGCCTGATGAGATTTTTGAAAAGATAGGGGCTGTCGAATATAAAGTATTCAACCACGAGTTTGTACTTGCCTCTCAGGAAGGTGAAAACTTATATGATGTATTCACTCCTTCGGGAAGTTTACATTCAAGATTGATTGCTCCTGATGACAAGAAAGCACGAAAGATTCTTGACAAGAGAAACGGGCACGGAACTACATTCAAGTTAAATTCAATAATAAAATTTTAAACTATGTTTGAAGATAAAACAGTATGGGTTGCTATAAGCAACGAGACAGCAAAGTTATTCACCTGCAACAGCAGCGGAAAGACAGTATTCTGGAACAGCAAGAAAGAAGCAAGCCAGAAGATTCAGGATTCAGGATTCGAAGTAGAATTCTACATGAGTGAAGATAACCAGAGTAAATTAATTCACGCTGATGATGTGAAGAATTTTTCTAAATACGGATAAGATGGGAAAGTATTCAAAAAAAGCAGATGCTCTATTTACAGAGCTAACAGAAGCAATTGCAGAGATTGTTAAATTAAAAGGAAGCAAAGCAGGGTTTAAGACTGAAAAAGTTATTGAACTGGATTCACATTCTTTTGAACACCCAGTACACAATAATTGTGAAATTACATTCATAGGTAAAACTCTTATGTATGACAAGTATGGGAAACAATATGCATTCATGGACCTGGGGATTGATGACCTGGCTGAACTCGTTGATACACTTGACGTAATTTGATATTATGGAGAAACCAGAATTTAAAATAGGCAAGACCGTCACACTTGACAGGTACAACCATATTAATGACGCTGTTAAAGTTAAGATTGTCGGATACGGTGAGATGCCAGTTAGCGGCAGGCTTACTTATAAGATGAATGTCAATGGAACTATAATTGATTCCACAGGCGGCTCTATTATGGAGTCCAAACTTTACGACCCAGTACCAGATGAAGAAAGACACTACAGGAGTGGGGCTTCAATACAGGAGAAAGAAAGTTACTGGGATAGAATTCTTAATAGAATTAAATAAAGTTAACAGGAAGTAGAACATTCGCTTCCTGTTTTTCGTATATATAAGTCCAGGGGTTAAGAGCCCAAACAAATCTATTTAATTAATAGTGAGAAAGAGATTATCATTTGGTAGTCTCTTTTTTTATGACTACATTTGAGTATACAAAAAAACCAAGAGATGAGACTAACAGTACACGTATCAGATGCCAAGAAAGGAATACACGAAAAGAAGACTCCTGAAGGACAAATTAAAATACGCCAGACATTTAATACACTGTCGTATTCTGACATACACCCAGATGACGTGGGTGCCATCCTGAACAATATTAAAGCCCAGGGACTGGGAACGCCAACCAAGCATTACCTGTCTGGAGAAAAAATACCAGGACACGCCAGAGGCAAAAAGAAATCATAAACTAACTACTCCGCAAAAAGCCTTCAGGTCACCTGAGGGTTTTTTTTGCTTCAGCCCCAGCTGAACAAATCCAATTTGTAACTTTTACCTTTCTCTTCGTTATGTTAACATGGAGCGAAAGCGACAGGGGTCTGGCACTGAGAGAATGTCGAAAGAGTAGACTCCAACCTGCACCATACTTTTTTCTGACCGCAGGTATAGACCTGCTTCGCTGGTCGCAAATTTATAAAAATCCAATTTGTAACTTTTACCTTTCTCTTCGTTATGATAGTGTAGGTGCGAAAGCGATACGGGCTCCATGTGAAACAGGTTGGCGATAGGAGCGGTTCTAAGTGAACCTGCAATAAACTTTTTTGCCCAATCTCAAAATACCATTTGTAACTTTTACCTTTTGTTTCGTTATGATAGTGTAGACAATGAGAGACCTACTCTACGACCCCAGACTGAAAAAAATCTGGCAGGGTTAATCCACTCCTGCCCCAAACTTTTTTGACCTTTTTTCATTTTTATTTAGAATCATTCTTAATAAGGACGATGGTAAAAGTTACAAAAAAATAGAACATTTGCCCATAAAATACGTATAATATAATATAGACCAGACACTCTGGCAGAACCAAAAAATATAGACATGACATTACATTGCTGACATACTAAATCTACAAAAATTTTCTTAAGTACCTTTAAAGAGGCTCCAGGACCTCCAGAGTAATCTCTGGAACCACTTCTTTGCATGCCATGCGAACGGCCCTCTGGTACCTTAAAAATTCCAACAGATTTTCTCGAATTATTCCCACAATTTCTATGACAGCATTTTGCATCTCGCATGCAGAACTAAATAGGAGCCCAACCGTTAGGCCCTGCGAGAAATCGTGGACCTGCTACAGAGCTCCTATTTTTTATAAATTTAGGGGATTACAAATTGACCCCAAAGGCATAATCGCCTAAATTTTGGATTTTTCGATGGTTGAGAAAATTCAGTGGTAAGGAGTGGGATTTTACGTGAGGAAC
>Ga0115557_1000747_pt1 | contig 22810 bp, 15 predicted proteins | sample COGITO_mtgs_1104_FD_87280 | JGI IMG/M metagenome (GOLD analysis project Ga0115557, IMG submission 87280) | Pelagic marine microbial communities from North Sea - COGITO_mtgs_110421 | ecosystem: Environmental > Aquatic > Marine > Epipelagic | place: Germany:Helgoland, sampling site Kabeltonne...
GAATTTCTTCCAAAATTGAGGCGAAGTCAGTGTTCGAAAAAAGTGTTTTGAGTCAGAGAAGGGTATGTCGGTATTTCTTTTTGCAGAGGCAGTTCCTTCGAAGTTGTAGAAGGGTTACGTAAAGGTTTTATAGTTAATTTTGTCGTGTGGGGGGAGTTAAGGCAAGAGGGGGAAAAAGCTCGAAGAAAGCTCGAAAAAGGTTTTGGTTCACGCTGCTCTGTGGGGGCGATGTTCAAAATTAGGTCTCGAAACTGCTCCAGAGACATTAAACCGCCTTGAATTTAGGAGAGAAGGGCTGTGACGATAGATACAGAAGGATTCTCCGTTATTTTGGATAATGATTAATTTTAAGGGGTTCTTCTTGATGATCCCCTTCCCCCTCCTCTGCTGCTGTTGGTTGTTGACTACAACAGCTGGCTTCACGCGCTCCTCAACAGCAACCTCTACAACAAGACTTAGCGCGATGGATCGGCGGGGGATGTTTGCAACGACAGCAACGTCATTCCTTATTGCTCGACCGCCAAATTATGACAAATATGCGAGCTCATATGATTCAACATCAAGCCCTTCGTCTCCTCTCCCCACGCTTCTTGGTATCTCTAAGCTTCGGGCCTCTCTTATATCAACGTACGCTTACGGCGATGTGATCGAGGTCGGTGGTGGAACAGGAGGGAATTTGGTGGGAGGTTATGACTTTGGTGGCGTTGACTCCGTCACTCTCACCGATGTGAGCAGTGAGATGATGAAAATCGCAAAGACGAAGGTCGAGGGGGTTTTAGAAAATGCCTCCAGAAAAATCTCTTTTGCGGAACTGAATATACTTGACCCTGTTGGAGAAAAATTTCTCGGACGGTTCGATACTGTTGTCTGCACTTTTGTTTTATGCGTGTAAGTTTTGCAGGTGTGCGTCTACATATGCGCCCCCCAGTTGACTAACTCGATGATATTTTTGTGCCTAAAATTTGTTTCTCACGTTATCGGCGTAGGCTGGGAAACGACGAGGATGTCCGTGCCGGCCTCCGAAATTTGCTCAAGCTGAGAAAAAAGGGAGGGCGTGTCATAATATTTGAGAACACAAAGCCCCCCCAATCGTCTCTGCTGACGTCCTACTTAGCATTCACTTCCCCAATTACTTCGCGCTTTGGGGGCAAGGATGCAAGAAGTGATATCGACATCGGGAAGTTAATTGAGGAAGACTTTAACGGCGAGATTATTTATCATGAGAGCTGTGGAGGGGGCGCATATGCAGCTTGGATCTTAGAATAAGGTAGAAAATGAGTTGCTTTTTGGCTAGATTCGACGTTTTTCAACTACTCTAAAGCATCTCAACTACTCTTCTTCAGTTGTTGGCAAATTGGACAATAAAAAGACCTCCTTTCCTCAGTCCCGAGGGACCCCCCCCCGCCGTTCTTCGTCTGTTTAATCGCCGCATCGCAATTCACACAATTCTTCCTCCTCTTATATTGCGTGAATATCTTTTTGTCCTCCTCGCTCAACTCCCCCCCAACGTCGCTGTACTTGTCCAAAAAACAAAGCGCGGTCTCGGGTTTCGCCAGCAGTGTTTCTTCTCCCTTGTTAACAGGCGGCCTCGCTTCGTACTTCGCCTGTTGGCACCGGATCCAATATTCAACAAACTCGACCACAAAGGAAACGATCGCGCCCCACTCCTCATCCGTAACGTTTTTGATAGGCTCGTCGGGGTGAACTCTGTACTTGAACAGCGCCTCCATCTTTTCAACCTGCCCGCACCCGCAAAAAACGTCCTGATTCAGCATCAATTCCGCCGCGCACATGTCGGGACTCTCGCGCTGGATTCTTTGGATTGCGGACAGAACGTTTTGTGGGTCGAAAAGAGGCGATGTTGGAGGCAGTCCGGTGTTGGAGTGGAAGCTTGGGAGGTTGGTGAAGTCGACCGACAGACGTTTGAGTGACCACTCAAAAAAATCCTCCTCAGTAAATTCCTGTACCGACGACCCGTTGCTGCTCTTCACGCGGTATATTTTGTTCTGACCGCCATTTGTTGCGCCTGGGAACTCCAGGACCATGGTGTCGTCCATCCCGCTGAGGGTTTCGCCGTCACCGCCCCATCCGTCGTTCACGACGAGAAAGCGGTCGGTGAGCTTCTTCTTCTTCTTTTTGAAGAAGTCGGCTGGGGGTTGAGGGGGCGAAAAGATGAAGACTATGTATTTGCCGATCGTGTATAGGCGCTTGAGTGTGTGACCGGCGGCTAGGGAGATGTTGATGGCAGTGTTAAAGACTGCATCTTTCTTTAGGGAGAGGCCGACCTTGGCTTGGTGGTGAGGTTGGTCAACGAACGCCTTCTGACGGACACCTTCACCAGACATCGTGTGTGTGTAGGGGAGGTTATTTTGTATGTTATTCGTGTGTAGGGGTGGTAATTTTTGTTTTCTTATTTTATTTTCTTTCTTGATGTTATGATCATTTAATGAATCATTTTGTTCTTTTCCCCCCCCCTTGCCACAAATAGAGAAATGCCGTTGAGCAACCCTTTTCCAACCCTTATTGGTCACCGGGAAACCATATTTACCACTTTGGTGTTGACCCCTAAGCTCGTCATAACTGGTTCCCAAGATGGCTCCCTACGCCTTTGGTCCGTCTCGTCCGCTGACATTGTAGCGTCACTTGCCACTGTCCAAGTCTCGCAGAGGAACAGCGTCTCGAGCGAAGTTCTCCGAGTAGGCGGTGGAATTCAACTCGATGCTCCTCCTGACTACGAAGGCACATCTCATCCCAATGACGCTACTGTGGATGCCACAGCTGAAGTTGCCAAGTGCTTTTACATCGTCGCGGGTACAGCGGCGGGAAACGCGGTCCAGTACAGGGTCATTGCTAATTCTGACGAATCTGCTGGTTCAATAACTAGAATTGGCGCAATAATTGATTGCAATAAAATTCTCTCCTCCGATCAAGGAGAGAATGCCAACAAAGGAGGAAACACAAAAACCATTGGCAATGAGAACACTGCCGATGGTGACGAGGATAGTGACCCAAACCAGATCCCAAACCAGATATATGGTGTAGCAGCACTACCGCTGTCACCGTCCTCTTCCTTACTTTTACTCGGTGCTGAAAATTTTGTTGTTCAATTCATTGTCGAACATGGAACATCACTGGGTGACGAGACAACGCTCAGCCCTCCAACTGTATACATGATGGAGTCTAACGGCTTCATCCGCACGATTCGAGACCTTAACGAGAATCCTCATATCGCTTCAAGCGAAGACAAAAAAGAGGGAGCCGAGCAGAGTGAAGAAGGATTTGGGGGAGCTCTCCACAATCCGAACAGTAAAATTTACGTCTTTGGCCTGTCAGCCGTTGTGATCTCCCCCCCCGGGTGCGATTTGACTTTATTAATGTTCGCCGTGGCTCTCAGCGATGGATCGATACGGATTAATCTCGCAGATCCGCTATCATCGACTCCTCAAGAACTGATCACAGCTTGCGTTCGATCCCCTTCTCCCCAAGGCGACCCCCAATACAAGCCGCCACACTTCACCTCAGTGAACCTGCACCACGTGGGGGATTTAAATGGGAAAGGTAGCTTTGAGGTCAGTGGGGGCGATGCATGGGGGAGGGGATGGGTGTGGAGGGTTGTTGCGAACTGCGGTGCGAGTGATGGCGTGGGGAGGGGGTTTGAGGGGGGGATTTGTATTGGAGGCGTTGATGGTGGGAGTGGGAGGGCGGTGAGTGACTATTATTGCGTCGAGGCGTCGAATTCATCTCTCGTGAGGACGAATTCATATCTCGTGAAGATCGAATTCATCTCTCTTCATATCTCGTGAGGATCAAATTCATGTCTCGTGAGGATCGAATTAATCTCTCCTTCGGAGCTAACCCCTTTCTCTTTATTTCATTTCAATAGTGTTACGGTTGCAAGGTAATCAGCGATATTGGCTACGTGACATACGGATCTGACGGCCGTGTCCTCCTCTGGCCCTTCAAGACTCGCGCTAAGATGTACGAGGAAGCGAACTCTGAAAGCAACCCCCAGTCGAACGAAATTGTCTTGGCGGAGAATCTCGGGGTTGCCGGGCCTTATCCGATCTACGACGTTGAGCTACTCAGGATGGACGAGGGAGGAGGGGGGAGACTCATCGTCGTTGGGGGACAGGATGAGGGCTTTATTGGCATTCAGGGATACCTCGTGAGTTTTTGAACGGGCCGACTGCACCTGGGGAGGGCCGACTGCTTGAATTGAGAAAAGCAATCAAGGAATGCAATTGAAAAATACAGAAAGTATGAATTAATTTGGACTAGAGAAAAGCATTTTTTGTGAATGCAAAGGAAACAGTCGGCCACCCCTCGGTGTAAGTTGGTGGTAATCTTTGTAAAATCTCCTTCTACAATTAAGCAACTACTCTTGTCACTGTAATCCTACTGGGGGCACCTTCCTCCATTCCTTGCAGGCACGCAAACGCCATCCCCGCCATAGTCCGTGACTTGAGGGAGCACCAGTCCCCATATCAGGAGGCCACTTAACGTTACAATCAGCGATCCAGCGATTATCTTAGAAATGGTATCGTCAGTGTTGTTTCGCAAGGCCTGGTCCAAATCGTACTCGTCATCACCATCTTCCAGACCGAGTTGCTCGCGGCGTTTCTTATTCATTGCGAAAAGTGAGGTGTCGCCCCGGTTCGCTCTCAAGGCAAAAGGTGATGTCTCCCTCCTCATCGTCATGCCCGACTCTGACGGTGACGGGGACGCCCCCAACAGAGACGATATTCGCCGCTTCCACACGAATCCGCCAGCTTCCAGCTCTCCAGATCCATCCTTCACCCCCTCCCAGTTGTTCCCGAACACCTCCTGGCGCTTCTTGTCATCGACAACACCCTGAAAACTCACAAGTAAACCTCCTGGCTTCAAGACTCTGCTGATCTCACTGACTGCCTTTCCGAGGTCACTACTATTTTCACTAAGTGACACAGCATCGAGCGCACCCTTTTCAAGAACAACGTCAAAAACTCTCGGTGCAAATACATCCATGTCAGTGAGGTCAGAGCAGAGCAGTTGCACCTCACGGCCTTGCCCTAGAATTTCGCCCTGACGGTCGATAGCCTCCGGAACGTAGTCGGTAGCGACAACATTTTTCCAACCGCTGTCGTACAGCTGCATAATTAAGTCACAATTTCCACAACCAGGTACTAATATTGCCGCATCCTTGGGAATGTTTAGTGAGGTCCAAAGCTTCGACACTTTGCCCCCATACGAAAAATACCAGCTATACTGATCTGCTGGAAAATCTCCTCTGCCTGAATACATATCCGACCAATACTGCGCAGTGCCAAATATGCTCTGAAGAGACGTTGAATGCCGTGGCAACTGTGAAGAACGTCGTTTTAGTGGGGTATTCCCTGCTGTGAAAGAATTCGTCAGTCTCCAGCAGCTGACAACGGCAAACAGAAAGATTTCCGGACTCATGATGAACAAACGAACGCAAAGCACAATGATCGACCCCGTGATGTTTATTTGTTATCGTGCGGTGTTAATACGGAGCTGTGGGTCTATTTGTTACTTTTTCTTGAGAGCAGCCTGCCCAAAAATCATGTTTCAAAAGACACGCTTTCCGTTTATATAGTTTGAGCACGATATACAGAACAACTATGGCGGTCCTTCTCTTTGCATTCAAATTACCATTCCTGTTGATTACGTCCACGTTGAGCTTAACATTCGTGGCCCGACCTCATCACTTTTCTCCCCGATCGATCCGCTCTCGTCTCTCAGCTGAAATTCGCCCACCAACTCCGAAAGCTGACAATCTTGCGTTTGGTTGGGACGGAACGACCGCTAAGGGTGGAGCTGTGGATGACTCCAAGCCATCCCGTATGCTCGAAGAAATCCTGGCAACTGGAGAAACAATTCCTTCAGAGATTGAGGTGAGTGCTTGTCCGGCTATGCGAGAGCGGAAAATTGCATTATCGGAAATCGCATAGCATTTCTTGAAAAATGAAATAAAGCAAATAGAAAAAACGAACGAACTCGGTGAATCCAAAGCCCCGATTCACTTTTCAACTCTTTGCTGTGATCCAAACTAAACACCCAGCACATTTCTTCTCTTTAGGTTTTCTTGGCAAATTGTGAGATGAGTCCAGACTCGATAATCTTTCGGGAGGTGATTGATGCGATCGAGGTGTCTTACGAGGACCACGACATTGAGTTTGTGAACGGCGGTGTGGTGAACACCCCGGGAGAGAACCACGGGACTGCCAAGCTGCTATCGCTTGCAGCCCTTTGCCAGCTTTCAAAGGAGACAACTCGTAAGTAAATATAAGCGAGGGGCGCGATGTGCTGTCACGAATAGTCGAAATCCCGTCGATCGCCTCTAAATGATGCCTCAACTAACCACTGTCAAATGCAATGTCAACCTGCTGTATGTGAATGTCAACCCCCCAGTCTCTCTCTGGGGGGAATATTACCGTGGTGTTCGCGACACACCCGATGGCGATGACCACTCGAACATCAGGGCTTTCATGAAGGAGGGTTGGGACGGGGTAAAATTCGACAATGGGGTTGCCCTCACCAAAAAGGTCACCGGTGATGGTGGATGGGGATGGGATGAAGAGAGCTTCATCCCATGAGCTAACTGAATTATTCGTGCAAACGAGACTGTTTTGAAAAGCAGACAAGACATTTACTGATATTTATTACCCAAACATTTCGCATTGGACTTGGACTTGCCTTCAGTGACATCGATGCAGTTGGCTTTTAGTCAATCTGACTAGCATGGTTTTCGGCCAGAAAACCTTCAGCATCAAGCATGATAGCTGCTGCCATGATGAAAACCAGAAATTAGTAGAAGCACTACCAAATAAAGCCTCTAAGACTCTTCCACTCAAATCGGTCCCTAGGCTGAGCCAAAAATCCGGAAATCCGGCGACCGGTGCTTTTTTGATTTTTTGATCTGCCTCCCTGCACCCCTTAATTGTTTAGCACAACTTATTTTTCAATTTCAGGCACAGCACTTCTTCAACACCGCTAGGATCCGATTTTCAAACTTTAAATCGTCCTTTATCTGCCAAGATTCTCCTCCTACGCCCCTGGCGCACCCCCTAAAACAAAACACCCCCAGCAAGAACAAAAAGGCAGAAAACAAATGTCGTCAGCATCGAGAGATTACAATCCTACTGAGTGGGCAGCGAAACGGAAGCAGGCGGTGGTGAGTATATGATTCTCTGGTGTGTACCACCCACAGGCAACCTAACTTGCAAATGCATTCAAACTAACAGCCCACAACCAAAATTCTCGCAGGAGCGCGCGAAGAAGCTTCGGTCAGCACGTTCAGGACAAGGTCCATCGGCGGATGAAGAGCTTGCGGTAAACTCGAACCAGGTGCGGAGTCTGCGCAGCAATCACAAAGACAACTATTTCGAGGCTGCTGAGATCAACAACAATGGCTCCAACAGCAGCTCGATGAGCGGTCCTCCCGCCGCGAAAACTTTGACGCAGCTCGCGAGTGACTCATTAGACGAGTTCTACGAAAAAACTGAGCTTGTTAAAGAAAATACACAGTCGCTCAACAACCATAATACCAAAAATAATTCAGGGTCAGTGGGGTACAGGGGCTTTACAACATTTGGGTCACCTGGGGGGAAAGTGAATCTTAACGGTACGGGGGGCAGCAACTGTAGCAATACGAGTCTTCCATCACCAAGCGGCTCTGACACGCTGACGAGCGAGGTTAGAAAAAGGGGCGGAGCCGCTGAGTGGGATGAGCACCAGCATCAAAATCAGAGGCATCAGCAGCAGCAGCCGCAGCAACAGAGCCAGATTCAAACACAGCCTCGACAACGCCAGCAGCAGCAGCAGCAGCAACAACAACAACAAAAGCAAAGACAAGCGCTACAGGAGCAGCAGCAACAACAACAGGAACAGCAGCGCTACGACTTGTCGGATGACATTGACCACAACCAAAGCCAACAACTCCCGTCGCGACAACCTCGTCCGAACGCTTCGAACGAATGGAAGCACAAGAATACTCGCGATATGACAGACCTTTGGACCTCCCCCCCACGTTCGACAACTAATGGCATGAGCGGTCGCGAGCGCAGGGAGGAGAAAGGTCGTGGCGTTTTGGGGAAAGTATCTTCGCGTCGTAATGACGGAGTCGCGATGGGCGTCGTAACTGGCGGACAAAACCTCAATGCGGATTCTGACTTGTCGATCAATCTTGACGAATCCACTCGCTCTACCACTGCGCCAGCCACTGACCCAACACGCAACAATCCACATTGGTCACATGGAATCAACGATGGTTCTGCTAATGACGGCGGGGTGTTAGAAGACGGGGAAATGGATCTTTTGAAACAGCGTATGATGAGGCGTCGTGAGAAAGGACGCGAGAGCAAATCTGCCGGTACGAATGGGAACAGGCAACACTCGCAGCTCGCTTCTACGCAGCCGAAGAGATCTTCCAAGTTCGGTGGCGGGAGACTGAACCTCGCGGGGACCGCACACAGCGGAGACATGCAGTCAGAGAAAAGCACGGTGCGCAATACAGCTGTCAGTGCAAGCGCAGACGCGAGTCAAATTCGCTACCGTGCACAGACAACCCCTGTTTATAGTCCGAGGAGTAGCCCCAGAGCAATGGAGGCTGAGCAAAAGAAGAAGAGGATGGAGAGAGAGAGAGGCGCGGAGAGAGGTGCAGAGAGAGGCGCTGATAGAGGCGTAGAGAGAGGAGCTGATCGTACTATGGAAAGAAAATTGAGCAAGAATGAGATGTTTGAAAGGGAACAAAGGGAGTACATGGAAATGTTGAAGGCTGAAGGCGGTGCCGACGCTTTCGCTGGTAGTGGGTTGAAAAACAGCCCCTACAAGACCAGCAGTGTTGCCGAGGCTAGTAACGGCAACCGCGGTCCTCGTCGGAAGGTTAAGAAAGCCAAGCCCCTTCCGGAGTGGAATAGTGACACCACCACTGATTACCTGTACGGCGGAGATCAGCAGGAAGAGGTCCCTGATCGATACGAGCAGCAGCAGCAGCAGCAACAGCAGCAGCAGCAGCAGCAACAGCAGCAGCAGCAGCAACAGCAGCAGCAACAGCAGCAGCAGCGGCAGCAGCAGCAGCCGAAAAGAAAGACAAAGAAGCTCCCTGAGTGGAACAGCGACTACAACGTGGATTACAACGATGAGGGGCTTGGTAACGCTATTGGGCAGGAACAGCAACAACAACAACAGCAACAACAACAACAGCAACAACAACAACAACAACAACATCAATATCGGCAGCAGCCTCCCAAGCAGCAACAACAAACTAGAAATCAAAAGAAGCTCCTTGACTGGAACAATGATACTTCTTCTGTCGACGACAAATTTGGTGAACAAGAAGATGCGGCTGTTGGGCGACGGCAGGCGAAGGAAAAGGTGCATGCGCAGCGGAGACAGCAGGACGACTTTGCCGAGGAGCAGAGGAGATACCAGCAGCAGCAGCAACAACAATATGAGGAGCCACCACCTCGGCAACAACCTAGACAAACGCGTCAGGTTCCTGACAAACCTCAACGTCAGCACCGCCAACAACAACAAGATTACAATGATAGTACTTATCAACAGAAGGGGCAGCAAAAACACCATCCTCAGAGACAACAGCAACAGCAAAAATATCGACAACAAGTTCAACAGCCTCCTCCCTCGTCCAGTGATTATCCTGACCTGGACAGCATTGCTGATCCCTTTGGTGGGGGTGGGAACAAAATACAATTTACTCCTCGCTCAGACGCTCCCCAATCATCAATGACAAGCCAGAGTAATGCACCTGTAAACGTTGCAGGAGATGGAATTCCCGATGAATTCGCTGCTGCTCCAGTGGCAATGGTTGGCTGCCCCAAGTGCGGTCGTAAGTTCAATGAGAATGCAGCGGCAAAGCACATCCCTAATTGCAAGGGAAACGAGAAACGTAAGGTATTCAATTCAGCAATGGCGCGGATCACAGGAAACGAGCATATCAATAAGGATGAGATGAAAATGGCAATTCAAGCGCGAAAAGAAATTGTCAAGGAAAAAAGGTTGGCTGACAAGGGGGTCAAAGTGAACAAGAAAAAAGATAATACGAAATGGAAAGAAGAGAGCAAACAGTTTCGGGAGGCCATGAAGGCAAATAGGCTCATGGCCAAGGCGGAGAAGGAAGGTAAAAGCGCGACTTTCTACTTGGACCAGGAGGCGGCCAAGGGGGGCGGTGGGATGGGAGGTGGAGGAGCACCTTCTGTCCCAAGCAATTATGTCAACTGTCCGCATTGCGGCAGGAACTTCAACGAGAAGGCAGGAGCTAGACATATTCCCAAATGCAAGGACATGCAGCACAACAAGCCGAACCGGAAGCTTGGAGGCGGAGGAATGGGAGGACGGAGGAGGTAATGCTAAAGCTAAATATTATTTTAATGGAAAATTCGTAAAATGGGAGGAGTGGGTTGGTAATATTTGCAAAGCGACAGCGTAATTTCAACATATTATCCTAGTTTGTCACTCCTTCTTTTCCTCCGCACTAACAAACTCAAGATCGTGATCATTGAGCTCGCCCTGTATAACATCGACCTGGCTATTTTCTCCCTGTGTATTCTGTGTATTCTCGCCATCATCTAATATTTCGACCTTCACCGGCAGCGTTCCATTGTTGCCTTCGTTAGGTGCGCTCTTCACTAGACTTTTAGCCAACATAGCCGCCTTAGCTTCTTTCTCGGCCTTGCGCTTGCTCAGTGATTTGGGCATCATAGCCTTCTTCTTGATCAGGTGCTGGTTGATTTCTTGGTCGCGCTGCTTGAAAATTCCGTTGAAAAACTCAGCTTCAGCAGCTTCACCGACGCGAACCTTCTCGTCAAAGAGAACCTTCTGTTCTTCTCTCACCGTGTTTGCATTCTCGAATGCCTCTTCAAGGTGCTTGCTGACAAGGAGCTTATCAGCAAGAATTGGCTTCACCATCTCGCCGACACTCTTATCGCGGACATTCATCCAACACTCTGCCTCGGTGAAATAGAGCCAATTTTTACACATGGTCAAGGTCATGCGTTCATGGGCACTGAGGCCCTTGAGCGCCTCTTCCCATCCGATTTTTTCCACGCAGCAGGCAATCTTTCCTCGAATATCATCTTTGGCCATGCTTTTCCGCAGCGCCCTCTCCAAGTTCCCGCCGCCCCTCTTCTGACCGGCAGCAAGAGCTTTTTCAAGCTTCTTGAACGCAGCCATGGTTGTGCCCATCTGGTCAGTCTTCGCTGCCTCCATGGCCAGCTCCAAGCTACTGGCGTTTTCCCCTATAGGATCATTACCAGCCATGTTGTAAAAGTCATCGGGGCGACTGGGCACCTCCTCACGCCCCAAGTGACGCCCGAGCGGCTTCCATAAGTCAACTATTACACCATTGTTTCGCTGTACACGCAAGCGCACTTCCTCTTCTTCCCAGAGCACCATGAGAAGCTGCACGGCAGACATCATGCTCCTGTCTGATCTCCAAGCTGTCAGATACGGCAAGCTCCTATCATTCTTAACCAAGTCAGCCAACACGCCGCAGATCTGGCTTCTCATGAGGGCAGGGCAAATCTCTAGGAGATCCAATAGACCATCTTGGCCCTCGACGTGGAGGAATCTGGCCTCGGAAGACTTGTTGCCGATGACCGCGTTCCAAATGCAGTCGACAACGCCTACTACGAGAATGCTGACCTTTTCTTTCGCACTTCCTCCCATGAGGCTACCTTCGTCTTGCTTCATGGGCTTGAGGCTATTCTCCTTGCTCTTCTCAGTTTCTGTCTTGGGTTTGGGTTTGCCGCAGATAATTCTTCTGTGCTTGCAGTACTCTGAGAGTTCTTTGACGAGTGCCGCTATTCCAACGTGTTTGCGCAGGTTGTCCTGATTGGCAGGATTGCCACTGCAGAGCCGGCTGATGATGCGGACAGCATCAGCACGGAGCGATTCGGGCGCAGATAAATCGTTGAACCTGCCAAGCATAATTCTAATGGCATTCAGCTGGCCGAGCTCCTCTTGAAGGCCTGGAAGACCGACAACGCTAATGAGCAACATCAATGCACCCTGGACCAAATCACGGTTACTCTCACTGGCACCGCACCAATCCAGGAATTTCAACGTGATTACATGACCACCAAGCGCCCTGAATTTCTCACTTGCACGGGGGGCTAGATTGAGCAGCACAGTAATCGCCTGCTGCTGAAGAACCCGGAGCTGAGTCCTGGGGATACGAGCGATGATATTTGAGCCCCCCGCGCCGCCGATTTCAGCTTCAACAGCCTCCTGCTCATCGCCGTCAGGGTTATCTTGGCCTTCAGGCACTTCTTCTTCATCGTCAGCATAGTCATTGTCGTCCGGTATCCCATCGCCGTCCAGATCAGTGTCAAGATACATCAAAAGCGTGTGGAGGAGCGGCGACTCGACCACAATGCCGAGGATTTCCTGGTTTGAGCGGGCAAGGTCAGAGAGAAGGTTCCAAAGGATGCGCTTGAGCTCAATATCGGCTGGGCTCACAGTGGCGAAGTTGTGCGGGTCAACGTGCTGGACATCTTCACCGTCCCCGTCGGGATCAGTCCCAACCTCCGCTACAGTAGCATAAATGCACATGAGTTTGACAAAACCAGTGGAGTTGAAGTGCTCGTGTCCCCTTTTATTTCGGGCAACTAAGGAGGCAAGAATAAGGATTTCGTTCCTCAATTCTTTGTCCTTGTTGCGAAATCCTCTCTGAAGGAGCGATCGAAAATGTTTGCAGAGGGTCGCTATGTTGGACGGCGTTGACATTCGATACATTGCATTGGACTGACGGCACTTCTTGATGAGCTCCGTGCGGCTTTTGGCAGGATTGCCAGTATCCAACTTAACGGCGCTATGTTCGAGACAATTCCACAAAATTTCGACACACATATTGAGTGTCTCGTCACGCTCGTCGTTAAGTCTGTCCATAATCCGCATCACAACGTCCTCAGCACCCAGAGAAATCATCAGAGCCGAGTTTCCTTCGTTCTCAGAGAGCTCGGTTAAGAGCTTAAGCAAGCTCATCAAGAGTAGGCGAGGCGTTTTTGTCGGTGGGGGGGGGGCTGTTTGGTTATTGGTCTGAGTTTTGATTGGGGGTGCCGGAGGTTCCTCCGGGTTGTTGTCGCCAGTGGAGTCACCGGGGTCAACGCTGGGTGATTCAAGTATCTCGCTGGTCTCATCCGCGTTTTCAATTTCGCCACTGTTCCCTCCGCTGATCGTATCTGCACCACCACCTTCAATAGCGATTTCCTCCTCGTCATCACTGCTCAAATCGCTCTCATAGTTCAGTGTCATCTCTTCCTCAACGTCTAACCTCTCTACCATCTCTTTGGCCACTCCGAGAAGTTCTGCAATGCATCCATCGACGACCCCACTATTTCGGAGCATCTCTTGATTAAGATCGCGAGTTTTCGGTCTCTGGTCATTTTTTACAGCCCCAGCTACGCCGAGAACCTTTATCTCTGAAACAGTATCCTTGGAGGCCTTCAGCTCAGTTCCACGGCGTCCCTTGGCTATTTCAGTCAGCGCATTAGCAGCTTCTATCTGGATAGAGAGTACACCACATCGGAGGATGTCATCGAGGGCCCGGTAGATTCCGTCAACCGCTTTCAAGCCTTCTGGGAGCAGTTCCTCGTTGCTGCGTTGCCTACGTGCAGGTAGCTTGCACAAATTGACCAAGCTGGCCAGAGGCTTCTCAAACTCTGAATGGTTATCAACAACCCTGCCTAGGGATAGCAAGAGAATTTCGCGAATATCGCCCAAATGACCTAACATGAAGCCCTGGGGGTTGTGACGGCTAACGCGACGAAGCTGGGCTACTTGGCGAGAGTACAAATTCATCGTATCAGGGTGGGAAAAAATCTTGATGATCTTTGCGTAGTTTAGCTCCTTGGAGAGGTCAGTCGCCGCCTTCGGCATCTCCGAGGACAATTCGGGAGGTTCCATGTCCTGCCCGAGGTGTTTGTCCGGTATTTTGGAGTTCAGGAGGTTGGTTGTTGGGAAGGCAGCTGGGAGTTGGGAAGGCAGAAGTAGAGGGGGGGAGTTGGAAGAAAGCGGTGCTATATGGTAGGGCTGGAGTGTTGGAAAGGGATTAGGAAGGTCAGATAAGCAAAAAGTAGCTTTAGTTTTCCAAAAATAACCTTTGGTTTTGGAACAGGGGACAAAACAGCTTTCTGGAAGCTTCCAACTCCGGCCCTCGAGTCGTTATTTGTAACTTAAGTTGGAAGGAAGACGCACTAAATAAAAACAAGAACCGCAAAGAGTGATCAAGATAGCTCATTGTCAACCAAAAACGAATAATTTGCTTCCAAGTGGACTTCCCCCTTCCCTCGCCTAACACCCAACAACGACCAAAAAGTGAAGACAAAAATTGAAAGCAAAAACATGGACCAAGACAAACTTGGGGACGTGATGTCATTCGAAGACGACAACAACGGCGAAGAAGAGAACGGGGATGGCGTTATGTTTGCCGACGATGGGAATGGGCAGATGAATGATGAGGGGAATGTTGAAGGTTACACAAACCACTGGGGCTCGAGTGTGGAGGGGGGGGAGGGGGAGGCCGGGGCGCAAGGGGAAGAAGACGACGAGGAGGAAGAGATCCCTTTCGTCGACGACCTGCCTGTCTTCGCGGACGACACATCCAAGCAACTTCACCAGGAAACCAAGAACTTGGAGAAACGCCGTGATGAAGCAGATATTGAAACTCGCGAAAACGGCGAGCGGGTGGCTATCATGACTGAGCACCTAAAGAACGTTCACCAGGAGGTCGACTATACGAACAGTCTTGTTGCCTCCAAGAACAACGAGATTCAAGGAGAGGAGCACCTTCAGGCTCTGGCTGCCCGAGAGAAGGGACGCTACCAGCAAGAGATTAAGGGAATGGGTTCGACTAAACTGACTGAGCAAGAGCAGCTGAATCTAGTGCAGAACTCCATCTTCAAAGCAAACGAGGAGATGGACTCTTTCAAACTCAAGATGAACTGGAATCAGGAGGAGCTGGAGCAGTGGGCTCTCGCGGCAAGGCAGAAGGAGGAGGACAACATGGCTCTGCAGAAGTACACTCGTGCTGATGAAGTTCGGATCAAAGATTTGACTCTTCAAATTGAAAACTTGACAAAGTTGGCCGTAGAGAAGCAATCCGCGCTGGAGAATGAAGCGACAGAGACGCAGTCGCGGCAGATTGAGCTCGACAGGACCGCGGAGGCGTTCAAAATTCTGCACACAGAGCGCCAGAACTTGGTCAAGCAGTGGCAAGAGGCTATCGACGTGATGAGGCGTAGAGACGTTGAAATCAACGAGATCGCTGAAAAGTTTGCCGAAGCAAAGAAGATCAGGGAGGCAAAATTTGAAGTCTTGGAGGAGAATAGGGAGAGGCTGAAGATGCAGGAGACAGACAACAAGGAGGTGGAGGCAAGGATTGAGCAGTCTGAGCGGATTGTGCAGGCAAAGCGATCTGAGCAGATGAACATCCAGGGTACTCAGCAGAAATTCAAAGACGAATTGGAGGTCATTAAGAACGAGTTGGCCGCTTCAGCAAGTAGTCTACTAAAGAAACGACAGGAGAATGTCGTGAGCGAGAATGAACTTGTTGAGACCAAAGAGGTTCTGGAAAAGGTCCGTAATCGTTACTTGAGCACGAAAGAGAAGGTTGACAAAGAACGTGTGAAAACACAAAAGGGTGAGGATCTTGCCATATCGGCCGAGCAGGCCATTGTCGAGAGGGAGAAGGACTTGAAAACTGCGGAGAAGCAGGTGACTGCCCTGAAGCAGCAGATGTTCCGTGCGAGTCAGGCGCTTTTTGACCTGCGCCAAGAAGAAGCAAATCACATCAACGAGATTAGCGGATCGCAGGCTGCCAGCAAGACAATGCTTGTACGTTTGTCGGCTTTTGACACGGAGAGCATGAGGCAGAAGGAGTTGATCTACAATGCGGAGTTTCAGATTCAGCAGATGGAGAGGAAGGTGGCCCGTGGACTCGGAGTACGCAGTGACGAAGAGAAGAGAAAGCTAAATGCGCAGATCGCCGAGTTAGAAGTGGCGCTGAATGAGAAGGTGGAGAAGCGGAAGATGCTTACTCAGCAGTGCAGGAAGCTCAACAATGAATACAGGGCTGCAGTCCGGACCAAAAAGCAATGCGAGGAGGGCAAGAAAGAACTGCAGGGAAAAATAGCAGAGACTGCCCTCGAAAACAGCAGCTGCGAGCAGACGGTGAAGGAGCTCGTGGTTGTGAAGGAAGAGGTAATGGTCCAGAATGACATCATGCGCTTGGACGTCAAGAGGCTCAGGGATGCTCTGAATGGCAAAGCAGACCAGGTTTTTAGCTTGGAAAATCGCAAGCAGCAGCTGCAACTTTCAATGGAAGAGCGAAAGCAAGAGATCTCGGTTCACGAGGAGGTGCGAGCGGCCCAGCTCAGGGCTGCAGAGGAGGAGAAGCACAAGAATAGTGTGGAGCTAGGTCAGCGGAGAAGTGCTGTGCAGAAGCTCAAGAGCAAGTACGAGACAACGGTTGACAGCAGTGCCGATGCCGAGCACTCGCAGGCGTACTATGTGATTATGGCGGCGCAGAGGCGCGAAGAGCTACAGAGGCAGGGAGACGAGCTGGACCAGGACATCCGACGGCGGGAAAAGGAGATGAAGGCACTGGAGCACACGCTGAACCACCTCAATGTGAGAAATACTGAGTTCCGGCTTTCGTTTCACAAGGCAGACATGAACAGCGCCGACGCAGAAGAGCTCAGACTTTTGCAGGAGCAGTCCAAGATCAGCCAGGACACGCTTTTCAGGCGGAAGAAGGATCTCCAGAGGCTTCAGACGGACTACGAGGAAGACATGAGGAGGCTGGAGCAAGTTGAGCAGCAGACCCAGCGATTCGAGGAACAAAACCAGCACCTAGTCAACGCTGATAACCAAGTGAATGTGGAAATTAATCTGCAGAAGGAGAGTTTTGAGAAGGCCGAGGCCAAGATCGAAAAGATGAGCAAGAAACACAGAGAACTCTGGATGCAAACAGCGGGGGAGGAGGACTACGAACCCAGCGACGATACCTTGCAGGAAAAGGCCTTCAAAAGCGAAGAACTAGAAGAAGCTGCCGGGACCATATTGAAAACCCTTAGCGAATTGTCTAGAGAGTTCCCCGAGATTTATGATACTCTCAAGACTGCTTTGACTAAGCATGGCTTGACAGGGGCTTTAGGTGGAGGTGGAGGAGGACCTGGAGAATCGGTGCAGTAGGGCGGGAGATGAATTGATTCGATCGCAACTGCGAAGGATCGACTGAGGGAGGAATAAAGTTGTTGGAATTGTTTAAATATAATTTTGGATGAGCTGAATTTACACGAAAATGAACTGTCTGACTGGATTGCCCGATTTTACTGCCGATGCCCGCGATTATATATATTTCTCTCCGCATGCATGCATGATGGGGAGTGCGACGACAATCAAATCTTCTCATTTTGAGTTCATTTTTGAAACGGTCATTTTTATGTTTAATGTTAATTTTAGGGTGATGCTGGAAAGTGAAAATAAAAATTGTGGAATTGTGGTTTGTGATGACCGTTTCACTCTCCGGACGACAACAACAACAGCAGCAAAAAAATTAATTTTCGGAATAAATCAGTGATTATATCACCGAAAACGAAGTGAATTAACCTCACTTTGTACTTTCCGTCTTAGAAAAAACGCAATTAGCGGCAAAAACCTCTTCCATAACGCTTATTTTGGGAAGTTGTTCTTTTCCATTCCACAGCAATAATTGGCATCCAACCCTCTTAGTCGTTGGAGTGACTCGTCCTGAAGTCAAATAGCTCACCTGGGAACAGACCGACCAAACCTACCGATGCCCAGATCCCCTCGAGGGCATGAAGCCAGTGATTCTCCTGATGTGTCTGCAACATCCTCCCCCCGTGGTGAAATAGCGCGTGCAAAGATGGATCGTGGTCGCCGTTCTTCTATGAATCTTGGCTTGCCAGAGAAGGCAGTCCCATCTTTTGGCCTTGGGAAGAACTTGCTAAAGATTGACATGTCCCTGTTGCATGATGAGCCTTTAGGAGGTGCGCTAGATGGGACTCCCAAGTCTACGCAATCCACCGGGATCCCTGCAAAAGCGCAACTCCTGGACGGGAGAGCAATGCGACGTGCATCAACAATGAGCCCGTCGGGGAAGGGCCCTGCCTTCTCAAAGAGGGGACAGCAACCCTCCAGAAGAACCTCCATTATTGGGGTAATTGACAGGTCGAGAGTTCCGAGTCCTAGTTCAGGAGGTTCAGGAGACGAGATAGATAATTTCCCGCAGAGGGCTCGGAGTGTTGGAAGTAATCGAAGTGGACGAGATTTTTTTGCTTCTAGCAACAGCAATATACAGGACGCCTCCCCCACTACCCACACTCCCGTGAATGCTCAAATGTATGTGCCAAGAATGTTTGAAGAGAACAAGGTGACGAGAAGAAGGTCGAGCATCGCAGATAACAGCATTATGGCGGCGATGAAGGTGGCCAGGGAGGCAGGTCTTAAGATGGATGGAAGCGAGAGTATGGGAATTTCGGAGAAGCCAAGGAAGAGGAGCATGCTTTTCAACCTCGTTACTACAGGACACCGAGCAGGAGCGAAAGGGGAACTTGGAAGCACAGTGGAGGAGGTGGAGGAAAAAAAAGCCGGTATGACAGCGTCGGGCAAGGTAATGATGGAAGCGAGGAACAGAAGGAAGGGGAGCCTCCTCGCTTTTCTCGAAAAAAACAAAGGAGAGGAACAGACAGATATACCGTCGACCCCATCTACCACGGCAGTCTCCGTTGCCATGCCTAAGTTAAAAATACCGCCTGCAGCAGATGCCTTCAAATCCTTGCCTAGAAACTCCTCCGAGTTCTCCAGGGAGAAAAAGTCCTCCCGGAGCAATGACTCGAGTCCCCGGAGTGACGCCTACTCTGAAATTAGTAGCGACGGGTCTGAGGATAGTGCTCAGGAAGCGCGGGAAAGGAGGCGGAAGAGACTTTCGGAAACGAAGGCTGACGAGGACAGCGATGAAAGCAGAGGAAGAGGGGGAAGCGGAGAGGGAAAGGGAACAACCCCATTGTCCCTCAAGCAACGGTTTAGATCCAAGAAGAGCCAGGATGGCGAGAGACAGTCGACGGTCAAATTTCAGGGAAAAAGTAGAGGTTTTGACAATCATAACAAAGACTACGAGGGCGACGACAAGAATATAGACGAAGGAGAAGAGGAGGAAAGTGGTGGGGAGGAGTACAACGAAATGGTAATAGACGATGTAAGCTCTGCAGACGAGGAGTACGATGAGGAGAGAAAGAAGCACAGAAGGGTGTACACGGACATCAACCACTGGAAGTTCACCCGCCGAAAACTTAGACACGGGGATAAGTCTCGTATGTCTCACACCATTCGGCTCGACGAATTTAACGTGAGGAGGGCGCTCGACCCAGAGACTTGGAATAGCATCATATACATGGAAGGGTGCGTAGTCGACACGGAGAAGGGCGAGGCCTACTTTGCCTTGGTTGTCTGCGAGGACCGCCTCATTTTTTTGCCGCTAAGCGCGACCAAGAAAACTAAGATGATTATCAGGGAGTTCTCACAAGGGCTTCTCGCTGGGGGAGGCTATATAATGATGATCCCTGCGTACGATATCGTGAGCATGCGCTACGTGAGGGGTGCGGACGACGCGGCATCGTTCTGGAAAAATAATAGGCACATGACAAGCAGATCGATCCACATCGAGCTCCAGTTGTCGTCACAATTTGACCCCATCGACCCCCACTCAGATTCTTGCGAGTCCTATTTCCATATCTACACTTACGAGATTAACAGCCAAATAATGTATCACATCTCAACTATGTGGATCAATGTGGCGACAAAGTTAAAGACTGATGTCAGCATCGCCAAGGAGGAGAGTGATTTGACATCGTCAACGGATTATATAAAGGAGATCGTAGCCGCCCTAATGGACGAACAGGTGGGCATCGGAGATCAAGTAGCGCTTCTCGACAACATAAGCGAGGAGGTGCTCAACGACATGACTCTGAAAAAACTCTTCTTTCAGCACGCAGAGCTGAATCACTACTTGATTCGGGTCCTCAAAAACTTTAAACAGGAATGCGGGAAACTTACTGCGAAGACAACAGACTGCAAGCGACTTGTCGTTAGCCAGCTCAGGCGTCTAGCGAGCACTTTCAAGCTAATTTATGCCGCATTATTCAACAGCCAGACCATCGAGGAAAGGTGGCACAACTTTCAGGCGGATTTCACTGAGAATTTGGAGGTTCTTGTCGCTGACTATGGGACATGGTTGCAAAAGTTTGAGGTGGAGAGCGGATTCAAAACAAATATGCTGAACATCAGCGACAAGAAAAAACTCGAGAAGCTGAGGGAGCACAGGAAGTCGATGGGCAAACCAACATCTAAGAAGAAAGGTAGGCTGGCGGCAAAGAGTTTCGCGGTAATTACGGGCATCGACCAGGCCATTATGGGGAGGGATGAAGAAGATGACGGGACATCGGTAAGGTCTGAAGGCAGTATTGCGGCGGCGTCATTTGAAAAGCTCGACGTCAGCGCTTTAATTGAGGACGAAAGCGTCGACCCCTTTGGCGATAACGAAAACGATGACAAACTATCGCCAATATACGCCAAAAAAAAGCCTCCCAAACGAAATATGCGACAAAGAAAGACCACCAACATGGGGGGGATGGCAAATAGTCAGCAGCAGCACGAACTGTACCACTACCTCTCCGAGAGCATTTATGATTATCAGACCATGGTATTGGTTGAATTCCACACGTTGGTGAGTCATTACAACAATAATACCATCACCAGGCAGGGCAGGTATAGGCACGAAGGGCACGAGTCGATTGCCGCGCAGATAAAATACATCCTTTCGGAAGAACAGATCTATACCTTCGTGGAGAACATCTTCCAACGCATGATAGCCCTGATGGACGAGATAAAATCATCCGGCGACGAAGAAAACGCATTCGTCCATACTCATACGATTCTGGACAAGATTGAGCGCATGAACTTTGAGAGACCGTTAGAAAACGCAACCCCTCGATTGTACACAGCAATCAACGAGACGAACAACGAATGCCGCGTCGACAAGATCTATCAGTCGAGCAGAATTAACATTTACTACATCAGCCGCCTCTTGTACTGCCTCATCAACGATAACATGGTCTTCCGAGAAATTGCAAAGGACGTAGGCGAAGAGGTAAGTTTAAGTCGTCACTCAGCGCCAGTCAGCGAGTTATAATGAATGGCAATCGATAGAAATTGATCTTCTACTAACACATCGTCACATCGTACTACTCTTCGCTATACTACCAGGAATTTAAGGAGTTCATCGGGAACAAGGCAAACATGAATTACTTCAGAAAGAGTGAAGACGTGCACTTGAGCCTTGCCAGGAGTTACATCAAGAAGAGCATGTCTTGGCTTGGGATAGCCACCAATTACGCATTTCAACAAGACCTGGATGATATGGATGTTGACATTGAATAAATAACTGCAAGCATAAGATAACTTGTTGCGCTAAAAATTGCACCGCTATAGTGCTACCGCTCGCTACATTCAACCCCGTTTCTACGGCTACAGCTTGCCATACTCGGTCTTCATCGGTTTTCCGATAAAGTCTTATCCTTCATCAATGCTTCTATCGAGTCGCCAAAAACGTAAACGTTACGCCAATCAAAACTTGAACTTTACCCTCTCATCGAGATCAACCACTTCATAAATTTTGTATAGCATCTCAGCGCTCTCCACCTTCGTAATTTCGACAGTCACCGAGCACCACTTCCCATTGACTTTCGTCGAATGGGACACTGCCACTTCCTCTCCAACAACTCCTTGCACAAGGTCACGCATGTCATCCCCAAAAGAATCGTATTGTTTACCGACAATTTTTACTTTGAACACACAGGGGTAACTCACAAGAGCTTCCAAAACCCTCTTCTCATCCCCGTCCGCGTCCTTATAGAGTGTGTAACCATCGGAATCCGTCTGAAGATTCGTTATGTCATTGTTGCTCCGCGCAATTTGCTGCGCCTTTGCCTGCAAATTATCACCAATAGAAACGTATTTCTTGTCCTGTTTCGGTTTATTTCTCTGCCGAGGTGGTTCAACAACTCCAAAACCCAGACCGGAGCCACTTCCGCCGCTCCGCTCGTCCATCGCCTTTATACGAAGAGCCAGCTCTTTCGCCTTTTCAGTCTTCTCCGTGTCCGAGGCAGAAGAGGAAGGGGATGGCTTGTTAAAAAATGACCCAGAGGGCGAGGAGGAGTCAACACTCTTCCCATCGTCAGCAGCTAATCGCATGATCCTGAACAACGGCGACGACGTCGTAGATGACAGCAGATGAAAGCTGGAGCTGCAGACGAGACAGAGAAAGGAGAGAAGGACTTTCATGTGTCGCTTCAAAGAAAGCGACACCGATACGGGTGTGGGTTTTAATTGATTTTGGTAAATTCGTAAATAAGTGTCATTTTTTTTGAACGAAGATAAAAACATTCGTCCGTTTGGCAGCAATACACTAACGCCCCTCTCCACACCCGTAAAGGACACCATGCTCCGCAATATTTTTGCTTTCCTCGCTTTACTCGCTGTCACCGCCGCCGAGGGCCAATATCATCCTTGCGTCACCACGAACGCTGCCAACGGCAACTGCACAGCACTCACTGACGCCAACATCCGTTATGCTGTTAGCGACACCATCGGTGATCCTAGCTCCGCGCTGGCCGAGTGGGGGGACATCAGCGACTGGTGAGTGCTACGTGACACGCGGTGGATATTTTAACCCCCCCCCTTCTAACCCTCCCTTACCCCCGCCGCCTCCCCC
>Ga0115557_1000755_pt1 | contig 22674 bp, 12 predicted proteins | sample COGITO_mtgs_1104_FD_87280 | JGI IMG/M metagenome (GOLD analysis project Ga0115557, IMG submission 87280) | Pelagic marine microbial communities from North Sea - COGITO_mtgs_110421 | ecosystem: Environmental > Aquatic > Marine > Epipelagic | place: Germany:Helgoland, sampling site Kabeltonne...
CAGCGAGGCAATAACCGCCGCATATACTTCCACGGGCTCGGATTCGACACTTGCCACAGTCCATTCCCAACAGTCTCAAACTTCTTAATGTCCTCCCATATCTCCCAACTCAAATTCACATTCAAATATCGACCGTCCTCCAATCCTTTGGGGGTCAACAGGCGACTGCAAAAAACATGTAACGAAACTATGACGTGAGAGAGCACCTGAGTTCTCCAACCCCCAAGATCATTTTTCGCCCCCAACACAATTAATGGAATAGTCCAGAGATGATGAGTAGAGGTAGCTAAGCGAATCCAGCTCGTCGTCGTCCAAGTCAAATATTTGCAAACGCCAACCAAAAACTTCTTCTTCGGATAAATTAAGTACCCGAAAACGTCCACGTACCACAAAACCTGATCAATGCTCACAGCAATCCCTGCTCCTACTGCTAGCTGTGGTCGACAGGTACTGAAACCAATTGAGGACAGGATCAACGCCGAGTTGCAGGCCCAATTCAATTCGTGTATCACTGCCAATCGCGCATGACCCGCTGCCGAACAAAGCCGCGATAAAGCACAGACGATTGCATAACCAAAGAAGAATTTTGCCAGAAGAATGTTGATAGAGTTAGGGGGGGGGGGAAAGAAAAAAAGAAGAAGAAATAAATGCAACGGCAAAAGTTTGGCAAAAGGTGAGGAGTGGGGGGGGGGGGGGGGGGGGGGATCGACAATGAGCAAGTCATGAGTTGCAATCGATGCGGTGAGTATGGCTGCTGTATGGACCGCGAAGGAGAGCCAGGCAGTAAGCATTGTGTTGAGTAAAGGAGGGGAGGCTGGCATTGGGGAACAAATACAAAACGATAGGATTGGGTGTTGATTGCTTTGAGTTTAGTTGTTCTAATGGATAAGTTTGGATAAGTGCCTTCTACTGTAGTTTCAATGAGGCTGAATTTTGGTTTGGGTGAGTGAGACAGACAGCAGAGAGGTTTGAGCGTGTTGTCCACCCAAATGCTCATTCACACTGTTCTGACAAAAAATCGTCCGTTTGTTTTACTTGAACTCTCACAAATCTCTGTGCGTGTGCCTGTGGCGCTCGAAAAATTCTAATAACTTGGCCAGACAACAATGCCGAAGGTAAAGAAGAATCGGTCGAAGACCTCCACAAACGCGCCCTACAGTGCATCGTCGAGTTTCACCACCACCGTGACGGCGCGAAACGGTGGGGCTCAGCAAGCAAAGGTCTCTGCTGGCGGTAATGCATCCCTGATAACACCAAACACCTCGATTGGTCAGCATTTCCTCAAGAACCCCGCTGTGGTCACGGCAATCGTTGAGAAAGCAGGGTTGAAATCGTCTGACGTCGTACTGGAGGTCGGTCCAGGTACCGGAAATATGACAGTGCCAATGCTTCAGCGGTGCAAGCGCCTCGTGGCGATCGAATTTGATAAGAGGATGGTTAGGGAGGTGCTGAAGCGAGTGGAAGGCACACCGGAGGAGAACAAGCTGCAGGTGGTGCAGGGGGACGTAATGAAGACGGCCCTGCCCTTCTTCGACGTGTGCGTAGCGAATATTCCATACCAGATCTCCTCTGCCCTGACCTTTAAGCTTTTAGCACACCGGCCCATGTTTCGCTGTGCTGTCATCATGTACCAGGAGGAATTTGCGCTCAGGTTGAGCGCGCGCCCCGGAGAATCCTTATATTGCCGTTTGAGCGTCAACACGCAGTTGTTGGCCAAGGTTGACCAGCTCATGAAGGTCGGGAGAAACAACTTCCGCCCCCCCCCCAAGGTTGAATCGCGGGTTGTTCGAATCGAGGTGCGACGCCCCCCCCCTCCCGTTGACTTCAGGGAGTGGGATGGAATGATCAAACTGCTCTTCAACCGCAAAAACAAAACCTTGCGGAGCGTTCTGCTCACCAAAACGACCCTCCGTATGTTGGAAGAGAATCTTAAGACGCACGAGGCATTGAAAGGTTTGGGAGGATCTGGTGGGGATGGTGGCGGTGGAGGAGATAATGTCGGAAGTCTGGCTTCCATGGGCGATTGGATCGATGAAGATCAAGATCAAGAAGCAATGAGTGGTGGCGGTGGTGGTGGTGGCGGTGGTGGTGGTGGTAATGGAAAGGGCGGCAAAAAGATGAAGTCGAAAAAGAAACAAAATATCGATGCAGATGACGAACTTGAGGCGGAAATGATGATGGATGACAGAAACTTAAATGGAGGAAATGACGGCAGCAAAATGGGGGATTTCGCCCGCGTCAAAAATATCATCGAGGAGGTTCTCTCAGAAGAAAAATACGTGGATCAAAGAACAGCGAAGATGTGCATTGACGACTTTCTTGAGTTGCTCAGCAAATTCAACGCCAAAGGAATCCACTTTGCTTAAAAGTAGACGGAAGGGAAAAAGGGGAGAGGGATGCAAATACAAACATTAACAAAATGGAGCAACTTTTTTTAACAAATTTTTCGTCCCCTTTTCTACGTAGCATGCCGAATCCGCCAAGAAACCCTAGAAATTATGTACTACCGCAAAATTTTGGGTGGAGGCTCAAGCAGAATAAGATGATATTCTGCAGGCCTTCCATGATGGTGTGCAAATTTCCACTAGGCATCCTGAGGAAAGTACTAATAGGGTTTACTTGCCGCTGCCTTCATTCGCCTCGGGCAGATCCTAATTGACGACGATCCTTCCGCCATTGATGTCAATTCTTGGCTACACTAGCGCAGGCAAGCTCTGCTGCTGCTCGAGAACTGAATTCGACAAAGGCGCATGATCCGTCCCTGTTCGTTCGCACGCTGGCAAGGTCTCCGAATATTGCAGACTTTGATCTCAATAAATCATCGTTTGCTCCACCACAGCTTTCCAGATTCCTAGCCAAAAGTGTCATAACATTTGGATGGCTCGGACTATTTTACGTTAACCGGTAGGACTTGTCTCTTCGCCTTGCTTTCCTCCTTCCCCGAGTCCTTGTTCTTTCTGTTCTCCTTCCCCGAGACCTTCTTCTCTCTGCTTTCCTCCTTCTTTGGCATCAACCTCTGCCAGCTGCTGCTCAGCGGCGAGCTCACGTCTGTTCTTTGCCATGCGAACTACTCCCCCCCTCCAAGGAGCTGCGATCATGACCTGTGCGGTGGTATAGCGCTCCTTCTCCTTTTTCTTTGCGCGAAAAATATTCCTTCCAAACAAGCCCCTTGTGCAACGGGCGATTATTGAAGCTTTAACATCTTGGAGCGTGCCACGGCTTTGGAGCATCTCAAGGTGAGCAACCATTATTTCGTCATTTTTTAGCTTTGCATAATAAATGGGAGGGAAGCCGAACTTGTCGCAATTCGCAGATATATCATAGCCCATTTCCCAGAGGTCGGTGAGTATTTGCGTCTTGCCATAGTGCTTTATTGGAGTTAGTATTGGTGTCTTTGTCATGATATATAGTTGGGAGCTCAAGAAATTAAAGATATAGACGACATCAAAATATATAATACAAATATAAATACAAATGAGCGCGCGGGCGTCCGTTCACTCGCAGAGAACTCACCATTGCGAAGAAGGCGGAGTTGCCAAATTTATTTGCGTCGCAAGGTCTCGATAAATCGACGCCCTTCTTGTGCAGGTACCTCAGAACTTCTGGACGATCAAACATGCAAGCAAGGAAAGCGGGTGTGTTGCCGACGTCATCGCCCATGGTGAGATCAGAGTAACTGCCACTGAGGTGAAGGTCGTTGACCGTTTCCAGGTCTCCCTCAACTATTGCCTGATACATGCCTTCTGAAGGGCGGCTCGTTTGTTCGTAAAAAGTAGTTTTGGACGTTTAATCGAGGCGAGGGTTCGTGTAGGCGATTTTGACTCCTCTTTCAGCCGTGCGGTTTTTTTCGCATCAATTTCAATACGAAAACATTATATGTCCATTTTTAACTCCCCAGCGTGGGGGGGGGGCGCTCGGGTGGGTGGTATAAAACATCTACAACTTTGAAATCTGTGATACGTTAAGAAATTTTCTTCTGAGTAGCTACTCGTAGGCTTTTTGGCGCGTCATTGTCCGTAAAATTTAATCATAAAACTCTGAGTATACCTTGACTCTAACTTTCAAACAAAATCTGCTGTCGCAACCCAAGGAGAGGAGAATTGAAGAATTGGTTGGTGCCGACAAATTGACGTCTCAACTGCTGGTGCAGGCTGCTTTGAATAATGTCTGAAGTGCAGAACATCCGAGTAGCAGTTCGCTGTAGGCCTCTGTCCAAGAAGGAACTTGGCAACAAAGAGAAATCTATCTTCTCCATCAAGTCGGGGAATGTTGAGCTGCGGAACCCTTCCGACGATAAGGTTTCTACCTTCAATTTTGATCGCATCTGGCCGGATGATTCGAAGCATACGGAGGTATGGGATTTTTTGGGTCAGCCTATGCTCGACAAGTGCATGGAGGGCTTCAACGGGACTGTTTTTGCCTACGGGCAGACAGGATCGGGGAAAACGTTTTCGATGCAGGGTGTGCAGACTGACCCAGAGTTGAAGGGATTGATCCCGCGTTTCACTTACCGCCTCTTTGATCGCATTGTTGAAGAAAAGGAGAAGGTTAAGAACAAGCTTTATCTTGTCACCTGCAGCTACTTTGAGATCTACAACGAGGTTATCAGCGATCTCCTGGACCCGAGTTCCAAGAAGAAGGGATCGGCGAGCGGTCTCGATGTGAAGGAACACCCCGTTCTGGGTGTTTATGTAAAGGGACTGCAGGAAATCGTCGTCGAAGGGGCGCCGAAGATGAACGACCTCATTATGCAAGGAATGGGAAACCGACACGTGGCAGCGACCGCAATGAACGAAGAGTCGTCCCGTTCGCACTCCGTCTTTACAATCAAGATTCACCAGAAAGACGCAACTGATGAGTCAAAATCGATGTTTAGCAAGGTGAATCTCGTCGATCTCGCCGGTAGCGAGCGTGCTAAGTCTACGGGGGCGTCTGGCGCCACTTTGAAGGAGGGAGCGAATATCAACAAATCTTTGTCCGCCCTAGGAAACGTAATTAATGCGCTCGTGGAACAGGCCAAGGGGAAGAAAAAGGGAGTTTTCATTCCCTACCGTAACAGTAAGTTGACTCGCGTGCTGCAAGAGTCGCTCGGTGGAAACAGTCTAACAAGCATGCTGGCTGCCCTCAGTCCGGCTGCCATTAACTACGACGAGACGCTCAGCACGCTCAATTATGCTGCCCGAGCGAAATCCATCAAGCTAAGTGCCAAGAAAAATGAGGAAGCCAGTCAGGTTTCGAAGTTGAACGATGAGATCGCCGCTCTCAAGAAGGCGTTGGCCGAAATGGCGGATGGCCAGGGCCCTGGCGTTCCTGCCGCTGCTTCCGGGGGCGGAGGCGGCGAGGTCCAGCTCGTCTCAGATCCGGAAGCCGAGGAAAAGTTTAAAGCCCAAATCAGGGAACTCGAGGCGGCGATGAATGACACGTGGGAAGAAAAGCAGAAGCTATCGGCCGAAAAGGAAGCGGAACGAAAGGATATGATCAATGAGCAGCGTGAGGCGTTGTTGAGGGCGCAAGAGGAGCGTGAAAAACGCTGGCAGCTCATTGAGGAGAAGGACGACGTAGAGTTGAGCGTGAGAAATGTGTGCGACTCCGTCGCGGAGCTGCCCACGAACGACTGGCTCAGCAAAGTGCGCAGTATGTTGTCGCTCGAGCAGGAGATTAGGGAGGAAACGACCGTCACTTCCGTCTATTTCGATGCCCTAAAAACCGATAACGCACTTCTCACCTACGGAAATCAGCTGACCACCATTGACGAGGACGACAATCAGAATCCTAGCGTTACGTCCTTTGGCCTGAGGCAGCTCACGAGCAAGGTTTCGCATCTGCAGACGACGAGCAAAAAGCTCCTCAAAACCCAGGGCGAGCTGGTCGAGTTTTGTACCAGCTTTGTCCGCGAGATTCGAGCGAGTTGCGAGAAATGGGAGAATGAGATAGATGCTGCTGAGGCGGCAGGCGAAGAGAAGGAGGGAGAAGATGAGACGGAGGACGAAAAGCTAAAACGGAAGGCGGAGAAGGACCGCAAGAACCAGCAGATGGAAGATGCTGCGAGGGGTCTTCGAATGGTGGTGAGACAACTGAATAAGAAACGAATTGAGATCAACAGCGGCATCGCAAAGGAGCGAGAGAAACTATTTGCGGTGATGGAGCACTCCCGCACTGTTATGGAAGTGGTCCAAAACGAGATCACCAAGGCCGAGTCTCGTTCAGTCGAAGACAAAGTCTTTAGCCAGGAAGAAATCGACGAGCAGCGAAACGTTCTCCAAAACGCACGAGGCAAAATCAAGGCGTTTTTCGACGAACAGCAGGCCAATGCTGCTCTCGCCGAAGAAGAGAAGAAACTTGAGGGCGCTGAAAGCAAGATGGAGGAGTCGATGGATGTTTCTGACAGCGACATGAAGGAGGCGAGGTCACTGGGTGTCGGCTCGGGGAAAATTCTCAATAAGCAGATGACGGCCAGTCACAACGCGGAAACGGCGTGCTCGGCCCGCTTGAATTGCAAGACGAAAGCGGGGGGCTGGGTTGGCGTCGAACGCTGCGACACGGAGCAGTATCTGCAGATCGATCTCAAGCGCCAAGCCATTGTTACCGGCGTCGCAACCCAGGGCCTTTTCATCGAGAAAGAGACGGACGCTAGCTCAGCAATGGCCACCTTGAGCCGGAAAAAGTACCGCAAAGAGATACGCAAGGTAAAAAAACAATCAACAAAGCAAGTCCCCGTCACCAGAACAGAGATGGTCGCCCCGATCACTATCGGCGATGTCAATGCCCGAGGCATCAACGACGACCTCACTCAGACTCGAGATATACTCGCTACGGTCATTAATTGGCCGACATTACTGAAGAATACGCCACCCGAGAAGCTGCTGGGTCGCCCGCCCGTCAGATTTTTATTCGATCTGATTAATCTGGTATCCCGGACCACTAAATTCGGCGCCGACCAGCCTTGGAGCAGCACCAACTGGAAGTCGCTCCAAAGCAAGGGCGATAAGGTCAGTTTTATGGACTCAGTTATCGGGCACGTCGTCGAACAGTGCGGTGGCGCGCAGGCAGGCATCGAACCACCGGCACTTGGATCCGACATTGTCACTGGCTCTGAGGCAGGCAACACAAATCGATTTTTGCAGCTCATGGGAATCGCCGCGACCGCTTTTTCCAGAGGCCTGAAGGGCGAAGCGGTCGTACTTGGCGGAGAAACCACCATCACGGATATGGTAGAAGAGGTTTTCGAAGAAGAGGTGGAAGAGGAAGTTGATGTGGAGATCGTCGAAGACGTTCCTCCTCTGAACCTCGCCGACGAGAAAAAGGACGATGGCAGTGAAGAATATGGATCTTTTGTCAAGAAATTCAAAATTTTGTACAGCTCAGAGAATGACGACAATGAGGACGGATTTCAGCTAGCTGGAGAATTTGTTGGAGCTGACGCCGTAACGAACCACGCTCTGGTGCCCCCTATCCCCTCCGCCCGCTTCATCCGGCTCGTCCCCGTCGAGTGGACGGGAGGAAAACCCTGCATGCGGGTGGACGTCATTGGTTTGTACCGCGACGAGCGTGAGAACGCGACCGTCCTGATCAGTCCGAGGCTCAATGAAGTCAACCAACTTGCTGGCCTATCCCTCACTGGTAACGAGTTTGCCGACAAGCTCAACGACCTGCTCGGCAACATGCACCTTTGCGTCACTGCACTATTGTCCAACAGCGAAAAGGTCGAAGGGGGGGAAAAGATAGCGGCGCAAAAGAAACGCGAAGATATGATGGGTGCTATGACCAATCTGGCGGAGGAAAAAGAGGAATTGAACAAACAGCTAGAAAGGGCCAATCAACAGCTCAGAGAGCAAGAAACGTACATCGCCGAGCTTCTCGCCAAGGCCAACGAGAGCCAATTTTCTCTGATCAAGCTTCAGGCCGAAAAAGAGAAAGACTCGGAACAAATTCGCAATCTCCAGAAAGTATCTGTGGCGTGGGAAGATAACAAGAAAGAGATGGAGGAAAAGATGAGTGCCATTGAGGCTGTTGCCGCGGAGAATGCAAGAGCAAAAGAGGAGGCCTCTGAAGCCCTGAGTGTGTTGACCGATGAGCGCGACCTTGCCAGGAACAATGAGGAGCAGCTCTTTCTCAAGGTCGCGGAAACAACCTCCGAGCTCGAGGCTCTTCAAGAATCTTATGTTTACATGACGGAACGTTGCAACAACTACCAAGATGACATCATGGAGCTCCAAGAGCAAGCGGAGGGGTACCAATCGGTCATTAAGCAGATGGCGGTTAATCAGCCAGTTGTTTTGAGCAGCGGTAAAGGCTCGAGCAGCGCGGAAGTGCCCACTCCGGCAGCAGCTCCATGGCCGGATCATTCTCCGGTGCGCGCGCCCTCGCCGGATCAGTCTCCGGTGCGCGCGCCCGCGCCCGTGCCCGCACCCGCATCGGCCGTATCAGATGCGCCCAGCTCGCCCCAAACTGACCTGAAGGTGACACCAAGCACTAGTTTGGACGCCCTAAGCAACAGAGACAGTGGTGACGATAGTGATAATGACGGGTCGCCACAACCTCGTGAGAAGACAGAGAGCGAGATAGAGGCCGAAGAGCTCGCTGAAATGTACGGTGGGAACACTGAATCAGTTGCTGTCGTGTCCGCTAGCGAGGCGGCAGTGAAGAAGAAGAAGAAGACGAAGCGAGAGTTGGAAGAAGAAGCATTGCTGGAAATGTACGGGGAGGAAGATCTTGGCAGTGACGCGAGTGCAGTTGTCACTAAGGCGGAAGACGTCGATGTGACGACGAACAATCACTTTGATGGCACCGGAGAGCTCCGGGGCCAACTGCCGCCGCAGTTTGGTGATAACCAACGCGAAGCACGTGAGGAGCGCTTAGTTCTTCCGACGCTGGGAGGTGCGGGAGAGAAGATTTTTGCAGACCCGGATAGCAAGAACAACAGCTTCGCGGTTAACAAAGATGCCGAAGAGGACTATTTTGTTGACTATGGAGACGGAAGTTATGGCGAGGATTTCGATCTTGAGGATGACTTTGAAATAGATCGACCAAGCGACTTTGACAAGAAGAAGAAGGCTCGACCAAGCTCGGCAAATCGGACGCGACAGCGTGGAGGGGAAGGAGGAGGTTTCACTGGGTTATAGTGAATGCGATAATATTGCGACTAATGTGATAATTTTTGCGACCGATGGACGGATGGATTTTTTCCCCCTTTTTCTTTCGCCTTGAATTGAAAATAGCGTCGTTTGTAGCAAAATAGCTCAGCAATCATTTCCATATTAATCTTACACACACACTCGTCCACTTATACTTGTCGAGCTGCTCAAAAATCCTTGAGAAATAGGGCCCGAAAGGCGCTCTGCTGCTCGAGATTATAAAGCCTATCAACGTAAGCAGGCGTCACTTCTGGGAGAACTCCTCCGCCTCCCCCCGCAGTGCTGCCAACGCTGACAGTACTTCCAAAAAGTCCCCCTCCTCCTTTCTTTTTCTTTCGCGTTCCGCCCCGCAATCCTTTTTTGTCGTCGAAGTAGGAGGTAGTTGCGTTCAGGCTCCTCGTCTTAGCTTTGTTGTTCTGTTTTACCTTGGGCAGATAAAGGTCATTGGGGTTTTGGTATTTCTTTTTCTTTTTCTTCCTACCGCCGCCGCCGTCGCCGCCACGGACACCGCCGACGCCGCCTTCACTTTCTTTCGCTGATGATTCGACAGTATCGTTCAGCAACCACAGCCTCGCGTCTTTGTCACCACGCATTCTCATTAGCCCATCGGCGACTTGCGTTCCAGTCAGTAGCACCCCCTCATATTTCGACAAATTCTCTTCCCCCCCTTCCCCCCCCATATCTTTGTCCTTGCCCTTATTATCGAGAGGAACGGCGAAGATGTCCCCTAAATTTTTGCACCGCTCGCTGATGGGAATATCTTCGACTGTTTTTAATAATTTCAAGATCTCGTCCTTCTGCCACGTATACCGCCTGAAGTTTTTCATTGCGTTTTCTAGCTCGTCACTTGATACAAGGCCGTCCCCACTCGTATCTAGATAGTTCATCAAACTCCGCACGTCACTCTTGCTCAAAAACAAACCGGACTTTTTCAATGCACGTCTCAGCTCAGTGCCATCCACGGTCCCATCGCCGTCAGCGTCAATGTCTTCGAACAAATCTCTGCAGCGCATACAATTCTTTCTCATGAACTGCTCGAGGGATGCAAGCGCTGATATTGCGCCAGTTGCCTCTGCGTGGCGTATTTGCTGCTGTAATCGGTGGGCTTCGAGAGCCTTTTCCCTGTCTTCGGATTTTTTCTTGGCCTCCTTGAGCGCTTTTCTCTTTTTGGCGGCCAAAACCCTCGTGCTCGGCTGCATAAAGGTCTTTATCCCGGTAACCATCTCTTCTGTTGTGACTTCGCCATCTTTATTCTTGTCCAAGAACTCAATCAATGCTTTTGTTGTCAACCCCCTTTCCTTGGTCCAGCTCAGTATTTTGCGCAGCACCGGTCCCGCACCACTCAACTCCAATTCCACCAGCTCCTGGTGCTGTCTCTCGTGGTTTTCTGCGTCCCTTCTTAAGATTGCCGCATCCGCTTCCCCGCGATCGTCGAAAGCCGGCTCATGATATCCACCCCTGTTCCCGAAATCGGGTTTTTTCAACTCCAAAACCCCGCTAATAAACTCAGCCTTGTCGACTTCTCCGCTACCGTCCTTATCCATTTTGAAAAATACGCTCATGAGCATCATGCCATTCGCCTTGGCGACATCGTCAATCTTCCTCAATATCTCGAAAATTTCGCCCCTTTTCTTTTCTTCGTCGCTCTCAAAGTATATCCGCGCGACAGCCTCCTCGAGCTCGTCAAATGAAATGTCCCCGTCACCATTAGGATCTACGTAGCGCATCAAATTCACCAAGTCTGTTTCGGTAAATTTTGTAGACTTGTGCGCCATCGCCATCTTCTTAAACCCGCTTCTCAACTCGTACGTGCTCAAGCACCCAGTAGGCCGTGGTGGTGGAATTGGCCTCCCCTCTGCGTCCTTCTTGGGAGACGATTTCTTCTTCCCCATCCACTTTGGTCGCTTTGGCGGCGGGCTGTCGCTCTCGCCCTTACCACCACGGTTAGAACTGCGCACAATGTCGTCGTCACTATCCTCCAGAGACGTCGTTATTTTCTTGTTATTCAATGGGATGTTCCTCTCTCCCTCCTCACCCTCACTCTCGCTATCAGTATCTTCAAACGCATTCTCCCGCTGGAACGTTGTATCCATCGAATTAAAAAAATCCTCCAGTGTCAAGCAGTGCCTTTTTAGAATCCCATGAATTTGCTTCAACAGCATTTTCCCTTTCCTTTGCATCTTCGCCTCAATTTTACTCCTCTTTGCTTTACTGAATGCAGCGAGTGTCTCCTCAATGTTCACACTCCCGTCGTTAGTGTAGTCTAAAAAGTCAAACGCCCTCTCAAGATCTTCTTTACTGAATGCGTTCTTCTGCTCTATCTTCGTAGCTTGTGCATTTGCCATAATCTGCTCCTTCTTTTCCCGTAATTTCTGCCTCTTCTTCTCTGCCTTCTCCTTCTTGTTTATGTTCGACGCCGCCTTTTTAAACGCATCCTTTAGCACATCAATCGCGACAGCATCTGTGTCTCCGGCGTCAAGACACATCAAAGCAATCTCGTTGTCGCCGTCTCTTGCGCCGCAGCTCTGGAACACTTTGAACATTATATTCTTTGTTACCACACCAGTGTTAAGCGGATCAAACATATGTAAAAAGTCGTTGAGACGAATCCCCCTTGATCTAAGATAGGGCAGACACTTCAGAAAGATGTTGTGTGAGCCGTCAGCTCTCATTTGTTTCTCGCTGAACCGCCGGCAGACTCGAAACGCGTTCTGCAGCTCGTTGAGCTCGAGAGTCCCAGATTTGTCCAGGTCCACAAAGTCCACTATGGCCATTATCTGAGAAGTGGATATCACCTCTTCGACCAGTGGCTCGAAGATGCTCATATCATTTTGCAATATCCAAGTCTCCTTGAGGAAGAACAAAAAGTCTCGGGTTTTTTGAAGCGCTGATTTCAGGATAGAGTTAGGTTTGGCACTGGAGTCTGCAATCCAGCCTGCTTCGAGCTGCTGAATGAGATAGATGAAATCTATCAGGTTCCCACTACTCCTCGATGTGGCGGCGTTCACTGTTCCGGAGGTAGTTATCGAGGTAAGGCCAAGATGATTGATTATTTCATTGATCATTTCATCGGTGATCTCTAGCGTCGGGTTGCTCATGATAAGCGTCTGGTTAATGTGGTAAGAAAGCAAGGTATGGGGAGTGTTTCGGCGGATTTTGGAGCTATTGTCAGAGTTGGTGCAAGAAGCGCCCTAATTTGGGTGGATTCAGGTTATTGTTCGGGTTAAATTAAAGCTCTAAAAATTTGGAAAAAAAGTTAGTGCGGTTGACTCCGACAAGCACCTCTAAAGGCTGTTCTTCTTTATATATGGGGAAATCTTCCTCCCCTGACAAACCCACGGGTCCTCGCCCTCCCTCGGGGCCGCCCGGTGACCTTTACTTAACCCAGCAGTACGAGAAGATATTCTGTCGAAAGTTCCAGGATGAGGCCCCTCAGCCTCTTGTGAAAACACTCCCAACAGGATTTGTTTTCAGCAGCGCTTATCCGGAGGGCAAGATTGATGCAGCAGGCGCAGAACGGTCGCTGACTGAACATTATCAAAAGATGTCCACCTTCAGGCAGACAAATCCATCAGCGCACATCACCAGAACACACACCATGCCCAATTCCCAAACTGTTAAAAAGGTGGGGAGCTACACGTACGGGCAGCGATCCCTTACAAACAGCTCGTTCGGGAACTTCGAGAAGCCGAAATTCACAAAGAGGGTCAGTCTTAAGGAGCAGCGGAAGTTTGGAGGAGCCTGCATGCAGGCGTTGGGTGAAGGTGATAATGCAGAAGAGAGGAAGCCCTCACCGGAGAAGCTGTGGGGTAAGATCGAACGAGAGCGCCTGTACACGATGAGTGAAAGTGATTTAAGGGCAGCCAGACGGCGACTGCTGCAGGAACAGAGTACACTTGAGAGCTCCATAGCAGAGAAAATGGATGAAAGCGTGGCCAAGAGGAACGCAACCCAAACAAGGTGAGAAATTGATTCGACTTGACTACCGGGGAGCGCTTCTTTTTTTCGCATCGTGCGTGCTTTGGAGTCGGTGCTGGTTTTCTTCTACATCACTTTTACCAGTACATTTTTCTCACTCGCACAAAACGAAACGAAACGAAACACTTCCCGCCCCATCCCATTCATTGCAGGGTCAAACAACTTGATAATTTCAAGATGAAGAGGAGACCACTCGCGCTGCGTGATGGTGAAATATTCGGTGATGAGAGCTTAGCTGAGATACATAGATGCAGGACAAAAGCTAAAACGATGGTCAAGGGAGCTTCAACCGATGCCATGCAAGCTATCATGCGGTCAGCTCCTCGGAGGCCAGAGACAGAAGAAAAGCGGCGAGACATCAAGCCCAATTCCAACACCATTCGGAGCGTAGAGGCCAACTTTGACAACTGGAAGAAGTTCCTCTAAAGGAAGGAATGCAGGCGGTGTATTTAATTTTGCGAATGATAATGTAAATGCTAAAGGTCTGCGCTATTGCTAAGATGTGTCGAAGATTTTTCGGTTTTTCCGAAGTTTTGGTTTTTTTGTTTCAAGTTTTCACGAACATTAATAATGACGTGACTAGATCATCACTCACATTTTTTATCCTCTCAAAGAACCCGCACACGTGTCCCTCCGTCCACGCCTGGCTCCTCCTGACCCTCCCCCGCCTTCCCCGCCCAAACTTTTCGTGAATGTCTTGGCCGCCGCTCTCTACGGGGCTCTACTCTCCCCCTGGAACTCCCCTGCACCTCCCAGAGGAGGTCTACTACGAGCACATCCTGCCCTTTGCTAGTTCTGTTTTTGTTATTCCAGTTTCAAAATTCGCCAGAACTATCCACCCCCGCCATCTCCGCTCAGATATTAACGCCATCCTGAGGTGGTTTGCGTTGGAGCGTTCTAAACGAAATGCCGACGCCAAACCCTCCCCTCTCCCCCTTTCCACGTCCCCCTCTCCCCATGATATTGAGGGTTGGATCCCACGAACGGCATCAAACAACAAGCGCCTCAAGTTATCGGAAGATTCTCGTGTGACTGAAATTGCTATTCGCTCGACCAACCTTTACCTTCAAGAAAATGTTTTGGAATTGCTCTCCCCCCTGGACAGACTGGAAGTCCTTTCTTTGTTCAATAATGCTATGAAATTCCAAATTCCTGCAAATTTCAACCTGACTTGTACGAATTTAACAAAGCTGTGGCTCAACGACAACCAAATATCCGGCGAGTATCCCACCTTTGAGACGACGCCTTTGCTTGTGGATTTGTCCCTGGGCCAGAATTTGATTCGCAGACCCATTCCCACAGATGCCTGGATTAAAAACTTGAAACATTTGGCCAAGCTCTCTGTTGATATGCTGTTCTTTAGGCTGTCCGACGGATCTTACCCTGATTGCATTGTCAGGATAGATGTGATTGTCGGTCTTGGGGTCTCGACGAGCAGATGGAATAGCGTTCGCGACTTTTTGGAGGATGAGAAAAGGGAGAGAATGATGAGATTGGAGGCTTTTCAAGTGAGTCCCTACTATTACGATGAAAACTTTCTCGGTGAAGGGCCGAAACTTTGGTCAGAAGACGGTTCGTCAGTCAGTTATTACGACGTTAAGAACAAGCAAGCTTTCCCTGCGAGAGAAGGAGAAGAGCGGAGCTTTGGTCGTAGTTCTTTTGGGGACGACTTTGACGACGACTTTGATGATGAGTTAGATCATGAAGAAGAAGAGGACGACTCTGACGACGACTTTGATCATGAGTTCGATCATGAGTTAGATGATGAAGCTCTTTATCATGAACTGACATCAAATGTAGATCATGAAGCTTCTTATCATGAACTGATATCAGATGGAATGAACGGATTTGATGAAGAGTGGTTTTCTGGATCTGATTACTAAAGGCGGACATTTCTCGGGTGCTGTTTGCATTGCATAAGTAGTTTGAAATTGATAAAATATGCACATTTCTTTTGTGGGCAACACTTGGAAATTTCTGTCTAATTTCTATCTACATCAGCTCAAAGCCTTCAAGGCGGTAATCATCGATCGCATCGCGACGACTGACATGTCCGCTAATCCAGCCCCCTCTTACTGCAACTACTTCGCATGATGACGAGACTATCCATGGCCTCCACCTCATTATGTTCACAACTATGGCCCCGCACCTTGTTTCTACTCTCAATCTTTTGGTATTACGAACGTTGGTCACCCCCTCCGTGGCGAAAAGAACGTAGCCAAAAGGGGACGCAGTGAGGTCTGCAGCCTCGAGAAGAATGTTAATCATTTGATTCATTGTCAGCGAGTCAAAAGTCACCACATTAGTCAGAATTGTCTCTTCCCCACTGCCAAGGACATAGGTTGGCGTGATAATGGTATCCTCTTGAAGAGGTCGCGATATGCTTGCGATTCGCTCGCCTCGAAAAAGCAGGGCCCCCTCCCCGCCCCAAATTTCTATCCCGACCATATTTTCGTTTTGGACAGCAACTTGTGTCTTGAAGCTCAACGACTTCAGACAAGAAGGCTTCAATCCCACCACCTGAAATGATGGGAATGTCAGAATTGTGTTCAGGGCCGTGTGAGGGTACAAGTAGAATGCGGACAACACGAAGAGTAATGGTATGGTCAACATGAACATCACCACTGTAACATTAGCATGAAGCTTTGTGTGATGTTGGCGACAACAAAGCAGAAGGTTTGTCTTTGCAGCTTGTGGGTTGATATTGAAAGATTTTAGTATCCTCTATAACCACTGAAATAACGGAAGGCCGTGGGAGAGACTAAACGAAACAAAGTCCGCATGATTAGTTGGTCAAATTGTAACTTCAAAGTAAAATTATTCGGTCAATAAGGTACCCTCCCCCCACCCCCTTTTTGTTCCTAATCATAAGTAAGAACCCCTTCCCCCGCCTTCTCCTGAGTCATGAGCGACCATTCATCGACATCTCCGGCCTTGTTGGAATTCCTGAACTGCCTCCCATGCTTACCTTCCCCAATCGCTTCTCTCCAAGAGCTCTCATCCGGAGTAGCTCTGTTTACAATAATGTCAGATATTGCCCCCCTGCACCACGATCTGACGTCCATCACTTATGAGGTGGGCGATAGTTGGCCTCTGAAACTGTCAAACCTAAAAAAGCTGCACTCCAACATGGTGGAGTATTTCCATCTCTCCCTGAACAAACGAGTTATTCCAACCAGCGAGTTTGGGTCTATCGATCTGTCGGCCATTGCGAAAGACAGTTCCGCGCCGGATATTGTTCGGATTGTTATGATGGTCGTTGGCGCTGCAATCCAGTGTGAGGAGAGGGCACAATATATTGGCTACATAATGGAGCTCAATTCAGAGAGTCAGGTTGTGTTAAAAGATGTCATCGAACGGGTGATGCAATGCTTGGAACCCGTTGATGACGGAAGCAGTAGCCCGACTAATAATCGTGACGATGACTTCCGGCGGAGGTTAAGCTCGGGAGATCTAAATGAAGAGGTAGAAATCAACTTTGATGATGCCCCAAATGAAGCTCTGAAGGAGAAGGTGGAGAAGCTTGAAAGCCGTGAGGAAGAGTCGAGGAAAGAGATAGTCGAACTCCAAAATAAGCTCGTTGCGGCGCAGCAGGAAGTCGCGGATCTGTCTGCGAGCAGTAACCAGATGAGCATGGTGGAGAACCTTGTTGACGACCTGCACAAACGACTTGAGGAGAGTGAGTCGGAACTCACCACGATGAGGCACCAGCTCACGTCTGCAATGAGTGAGAATGCCGAATTTAAGAGCAAATACAGAAAGGCGGAGAGTGACTTGCGCCTCGCGAAAGATGAGAATGAAATTTTGGGGCAGAAAGCAGAGGAGCTCGGGAGAGCGGAGGTGACCATCGGGAAGTACAAGAAGAAACTCGAGGAGGCGGCGACGATAAAAGCCCACATAAGCACGGTTGAGGAGCAGTGCTCAAAATATTTAGACCAGATAATGGATTTAGAGGCAAAGCTCAAGTCAACTTCCACTCTGCAAAAGAAAGTGGAAGAAGCTAAGGTGCAATCTTCCGGGCTTGGGAAAAAAGTGTTTGAGCTTGAGAGCAAGCTACAAATACTCGATGCCGAAAACGTTAAGATTAAAGGCGAATTGACATCTGCCAACTCTGCCAAGAAAATGTTCAAAGACGAACTAGATAAGATTAAGAGCTCTGTGAATACCGATGCCAAGGATGACGAGATCGCGGATGTCGATTTGAGCTTTGACCAGGGTATTCCTCTGCTCAGAGAGCGGCTCGCACGCTTGGAGCGGGAGAATAAGACGCTTCAGGAAGCTCAAGCTCAACCTCGACCGAATGAGATGTCGATGAAACAGAAGTCGATTGCTCCTCCTGCCCCTCCACAAAACGACAAAGTTGACGAACTCCTCTCAAAAGCACGCACGGAACTCACCAAGAAGGAGCAGGAAGTTCACGCCTTAATTGAGAAGGTCGCTGTCTTGGATAGCCAAATCGAGCAGCTTACGAAAAAGTCGGCTGATCACGAATCTAATGTCGCGTCTTTGGAGAAGCAGATCACAGCTAAGACGACAGAGAACGCTGACCTTGAAAAGAAAAGTGCAGATCAAGAGCTGGAACTGGCGAATGCCCAATCGCTTGTGTTGTCATTGCAGCAGCAGATCAAAGAAAAAGAGACAAAAATTTCAGAACTCGTGAAGGAGGTGACGGTTAAAGAAAAAGAAATCACTTCCAAAACAGCAGATATCCAAAGTCTGACCGACAAAACGAACGACAAGATTCACTCTCTCGAGCACGAGCTCAAGGTTGTCAACGAGAGGTCTACTTTGAGCGAAGACATCAACAACGAGCAGAAGTCGACAATTCTGACCCTAACAACTAGTATCGAAGATCTTAATGCCGTGATCAAGGAGAAAACCGAAAAAATCGACGAGATTAGTAACAATCTCTTAATCAGCGAAAAAAATAAGCTGCGTCTCACAGGGGAGAAGGCGGCGGGGGAAGCGCAGATCACGAAATTGTCCAGCCAGAACGCAACGCAGAAATCACAAATCGAAAAGTTAACCAGCGAGAAGGCTAAGTTAGAGCTCTACGCAAAGCAGAGCTTGCACAAATTCCAGAATAAATTCCTCGTGGCGCTTCAGAACTTGAAACAGAAATTGAAGGAGAAGCAGGAGAAAATCGACAGGTTGGAAGGAGAAAAGGTTGTGCAGAAGAGAGAAGAACGCTTAATATGCGGGAGCATGTACGAGCTCGGGTTGGAAATTTTGAGAGGAAATGTGGAAAAAATGAACACGAAAAAAAAATGAACAATGAACAATGAACAATGAAATGATATGATATGAAATGAATGATTGTAGAATATATTGGAGCTTTTTGCTGGCTAATACTTTTTTTTCCGTTTTTACTACGGCCGCGTCTCTTTCGAAGCCAACTATTTGGCTCCTTTATTTCGAAAAGAAACTTGTCAGGGAGCCCCAAAAACTGAAATTTTCCTCTCCGTCGTCGTCGTTATCGTCATCGTCATCGTCATCGTCATCGTCATCGTCATCGTCATCGTCAACATTCCCCATCATCGATATCTCCCTTTCGGCAAATTTCTGACCCCAAAAATTCCTATGATCGTCGCAAATTTCCCCGAATAACACTTTCACATCTTTCTCTCTAGCTGGGGGGACAAATTTCGCTATTGCTGGAGGAAGTGACATGGCCATAGGCGACGATGAAATTCCCCGTGGTGGTGGTGGGGTACTGTTGATTAATTTGATCGCTTTCGAGGTCTCCTCATTGGTCAAACCAGACATATATATCAAGGTTATTTCCTCTTCTTCGTCTTTGCCGCTAGTTATAAGCTCCTTGTCACTATTATCAGACCATTGCATCATAAGATCTTCAATCTTCCCTCCTCTCTTAGCAATCTCACCCCAGCTAATACCAACGCATTCTACTGTTTCGCTGAATTCAAAGTTGCCTACCCGACTTTTCCAGTACGCCCCGTCGCTCTGTGGCTTGTGGGATCCAGAAATTACGAGAACCCTCCGAGGACCAAAACTGCTATCTGTTGTCTCCAGCGGGACAAATTTATCGTCACTCTCGTGTGTTAATTGATGCAGCCAGCTTTTTGGGGGGCTGCAAAAAGTGTTTCGTGACGGAACCACATTAAGAAAACAAGATGTTGTATGAAAGATCGATAAGAGCACCAATAAAGCAGCCTCCGGAAGCATCACCCCGCTTATATCAATAAGTGAGGTGAAGGTGAAGGTGAAGGAGGTTAGGAAGGAGATAGAGAATTAATTCTAAATTCAGAGGAGGCTACAACACTTTTTTTTCGATCAAACCGTAATTTTCACCGCTACAGTCCCCTCTAATCTCTTCTATTCACCGCTACAGTCCCCTCTTATCTCTGTTTACCTCATCCCAATTATTTATTTGCCCCCATCGCTGAGATGAAGGGTTCTATTCTTTGCGCGATGCTTGTTGCAAACATCGCTCTCGCCGACAATAGTACGAATTATACGACAGCATCGCCAACACCCGCGACCTCGGATAATATAACTTTCACTCCCGGACCTTCACAGGCTCCTTCAGGCCATCCCTTCACCCCTCATCCCACTCCCCGTCCCACACCTGCTCATACACCCAATGTCCCCGATCGAACGTTTCCGCCTACGGAAAGTCCCGGCGAACGTGAAGAGCGAGATTTTGCGTTTGCTTTTGGCATTTTCTTTGGCATCAATATGACGCTCTTTCTCTCCATTCTCGCTTGCTACAAACAGGAATCGTTAATCGGATATTTTCAGTATATCTTCTCAGGGAATTGGATAAGACGCGATGTTCGAAGTGTTTCTGCTAGGAGTGGCCTTCTTTCCAGCTTTATGCGCCCAGACACCATCGATTTGTCCTCTAGCAGTGAATTTGATGAGCCTGATGGAAGTGTCAATCTCTCGGTGGTTGTTTAATAATTTTTTGATCAGTGTTTAGACAACATGGCAGGTTACCCCTCCTAATTATTAGTAGTAACTCAACTCGATCGAGTTTATTCGAATTTTGTGTAAATCATCAATTTCCTTCATTTTTACAGAACTAATTATGCACAAATTGTAAACAAAATGCACCTCGTAGATCGTTCGTCACGTCACGTCACACATTGGAAATAGCCTGATACTCTCTCTTGCACCAAGCCATGATGAGCACCTCCTCCACACTGCAAACGCCACCGGTCCCGATGCCGCCATTAGTCCCGCAGCTATCCTCCCATACTCTCCATCCTTCCCCTCCCACCTCTGTCCTCCAATCGCACTCCTCCCCCCGATTGGCTTCTGTCTCCTCATCCTCTTCTTCTTTGCCTGTACCTCGCAGCCGCAGCCCCCTCATCTCTCCTCTGTACCTGGCCCTAGTCACCCCGACGTCTCCCCCGAAAGATAAAATCATCGGCTCGGGGTCTCCGCCCAACATGACGCCGTCAGAGTCCGACATACGATTGGGGGATAAGGAGTTCCAGCCGATCAGGGTCGAAGCAGAGTGGTAGTGCGGCTCTTTGCTGAGTTCAGAGAGAGGAGGGAGGGGGACAGACTTTGTTTTTCCGCTGCTCCTCCATCTCATGGCTTCGACGTTCTCTCCCTCGATGCTGTCCACCTCGTTCGCCTTCTGGACCACCTGCCAGCCTCGGCCGACAACGTCGTACCTCCATATTCGGCCCTCGTACTTCCACTCAGCGTTTTCGTTCATGCCACCGAGCATAATTATGCCCCAAGGACTGACGACTCCACTCCTCCCCTTCCACAAAAAGTCGTCAATCCCCTGTCCTCCGACCTCTAGCTGCACCCAACTTCCTCCACCATTTCCGTCGTAATCAAATCTCCACAAGTCGTCCAATTTCCTCTCATGTCTACCGTAGCCTCCGAAAATATAGAAGCTGTCTCCGATGACAACGCTTGTGTGCCTGTACCTATCCTCCGGAGCACTTCCGCCAGCGACGGTAACCTCCTTCCACAGATGCTTTTCCTCACAATCAGAGAGCGTGAGCTCCAACTCCCACCCGTTCAGACTCCCAGTGACCCCATCGATCCTCCTATCATAAACCTCGAGTGTCCACTCTCCGTTACCCTCCGCGCCCTCAAACCTCTCGCCGAGTCCTTCCACAGGGTTCCACCTTCCACCAAAGGGCGCGCGCCCCCCCCCTTCGTCCCCCACTATCCACCCCTCTCCTCCTCTGTCAGTGAAGGTCGTCCCGTTGCTGCCGAGGTCCTTCCCGCATCCACCCCCCTTCCCAGAGACGTAACGCTCCCTTACGTCCTCGAAGAGCTTGACCCTATCGCCCCGGAACTCGGCCTTGTGGTTGGCATTTCCGGTCCGAGGCCCCGGGCCGTAGAGGTTGACTTGAATATCCTGTATGCAGTCGTGGCTGATGTCTACCTTGACTTCCACATTCGATATGCAGAGCTTGTCGTCCGGCCTTCCGGTGGATACTGTCAAAGGAAAGTACGAATGCGATCCCTCCAAGATGGAAGTCGTTCCCCCGGAGTAGGCAACCGTGTGGGCGGATTTTCTCGAATGGTCCAGCTCCCACAAGTCTCCCAAGTAATTTTCTTCGCCGTCCTGTCCGCCGAACACGACGATTTTCCCGTTCTTCATGGCGCTGGCCGTGTGCCCTTCTCTGGGCGTCATTCCCGGCGTCGCCGTTCCGTCGACGAACTCCCAGACTCCGCTCGCAACGTCCATTCTCCAAACCTCGTCCGTGACACCGCTCCCCTTCCGACACGATCTGGAACTGATGCCACTAGGAGAGTCTCCCCGGTCGGAGGTGGATGACTGCCCTGCGACGCCGCAGGGATACCCTTCGGTCGTTCCACCTATGAGATAGACGTGCTCGGCTATGTTCTGGTGAGTATTGGGGTTGCCGTGTGGATCAGTAGTGGAGGGTCCGAGAAGAGAGTCGATGGGGAGGGTAGTAATCGTAGATCCCCTGCGAGGGCTCGGGGCCACGCCCAGTCGGGAGGTGGGACCATCAAATGTTCGGTTTGCGGACGGCCGTGCGCCGCCGCCTCTCGTCTCGACGACGGGACTCACGTGAGGGCGCTGGAGAACTGAGGAGGCGATGCCCCTCCCGCCGCTGACGCTCTTGGACCTCCTGCCGTCGACGACTTCCCATTCGTCGACGGGGTCGGGTTTGGTGGAGAGAGTCACCGGGCCGCTCCGAATCTCCCCCCCTCCCCCAAGGAGTCCCACGATCCTCGCGCAATAAACGCTGTCGGGGACGAGCCCTTCGACCTCCACGACGTTCACCTTCAGGTCACTTGACAGAGCCGAGTCCGATATCTCCGACGTGCCCGACGTGCCCGACGTGCCCGACGTGCCCGATTCGTCGCCCGACGCGCCCGATTCGTCGCCCAACGTTCTGAACTCCCCCCTCCTACCGCTAGCGTACACATAGAAGTCGTCCTGGCAAGTGACGCCCCTGCCCCCCCCCCCCCCGCCGGCCCCCCCCTTTCTTTTTTCCCGCTGGTACCCCCCTACCTCCCGGTCCCCCCCCGCCCCCTCCCCCCCCGTCCGCCCCCCCCCAACCCTTGGATCCCCCCCCCCGGCCCTTGAGGCCCCGGG
>Ga0115557_1000756_pt1 | contig 22664 bp, 14 predicted proteins | sample COGITO_mtgs_1104_FD_87280 | JGI IMG/M metagenome (GOLD analysis project Ga0115557, IMG submission 87280) | Pelagic marine microbial communities from North Sea - COGITO_mtgs_110421 | ecosystem: Environmental > Aquatic > Marine > Epipelagic | place: Germany:Helgoland, sampling site Kabeltonne...
AAAAAACGTTCGTCGTCTGGTCGATTCCTACGGTCAACTCTCTTCTCTTTTTAAATCTTAAAAAATTCTCCCTTCCTTTGTTCTTCTGTGGTCCGTTTGTTCTCTCGCTCCTTTTTCGCCGCTTTCTCCCCTCCTTTTCGTGTCGTACTCGCAAAAAGTCGTCGTCACTTTTAACACCACAGAGAAGCATAATAATTTATACACATCCAAAACGATGATGATGATGCGTTCTTGTTCTGCGAGGACTCCCCCAACGGTGGTGGTCGAGAACACCAAGAAGGTACGTTACTGTTTTTGTCGTTTCAAATTCTCTCTTTGCGCTTTTGGTGTCGTCGTGTACGTCGTCGTCTCTCGCGTCTGCACGATCATCGCTTTTTTGTTCGGGGGAGATACTTTTTGGATAGAACGAGAGCGGTGTGGGAACCATCATCCCGCGAGGAGAGTGAGCGTTCGTCGTCGTCGTCGTTGAGAAGGTCTTCTCTGAACCCTGTTGTTCTGTTCTTCGCGAGAGAGAGAGAGAGAGAGAGAGTCTGCGTTTGAAAGAAGAAGAAGACGGCGCGCGCGAATGCATTTCGATTAAAATTTCTTTCTTTCATCACTAATCTTTTGTCTTACGTCAACGCACAACCATTTTTCTCAAATATAAAAACAGGCGAAGAAAAAAGTACACAACAACAACAACAACAACATCAAGAAGCGAACGAGTGTGGTGGCTGCTGCTCGCGCCGACGACGATGAATCGAAAGCGTCGTCGTCGTCGTCGTCTTCTGCTGATGAAAAATTCCAGAAGAAAGCAGTCGCGGCGGCGGCGGCCGCTGTCCTCGCGTTCTCCTCGGCGGAAGGCGCCGTGGCGGACGGATACGACGACTACTTGGCGTCTTTGCAAGCCGAAGGCGCCGCGCCAAGCGCGGTCGTCGTCGAAAAGGCGCCAGCTGCGATGACTTCTGATACTCCGAGAGAAACTGTTGCTGCGGAAGCGATGAGTGATGTAAAAGCGGCTCCAGAGGCTCCAGAGGCTCAACTCCAAGCGCCGCCGGCGATGCCGAAGCAACAAAAGCAAGTGGACAAAGAGTACGAACGCGCGATGGCAAGGGCGAGAGCGCCGAAGAAAGAAAAGTTTGAAACGAGAGGCGAGAAAGTGAAGAGAGAGAAAAAAGCGAAGGGTGCGCCGTCGCCGGCGAAGGAGCGACCGTCGTACGCGCCGAAAGCTACGAAGAACAACGACGACGAGAAGGATGAGTTTGATTTCTTGCCCGTATTCGCACTCTCCGCGGGCGCGGCTGGTGTCGTCGCGATTGGCTTGAACGCGACGGGTAAGAAACAGGAAGAAGAAGAAGAGGAAGAAGAGGAAGTGCCAGCGCCGATTAAGAGAAAACCGATGTTCACGACGAAGAAGACCGCGCCGCCACCGCCGACGCCGACGCCGGTGAAGAAGGCCAACTTCTCTGTGTTCGGGGGCAAGGCGAAAGAGCCGACGCCACCACCGCCGCCTCCCACTCCGCCAGCGAAAAAGCCGATGTTCAGTTTCGGCGCGAAGAAAGAGTCTGCTCCTCCGCCTCCGCCGCCGCCGCCACCGCCGCCGGCGAAAAAACCGCTCTTTAGCTTTGGCGCGAAAAAGACCGAAGCTTCGACTCCTGCCCCCGAACCGGAACCGGTGAAGAAGAAACCGTTTACCGTGTTTGGCGGCGTGAAGAAAGAGTCTGCTCCCCCGCCGCCTCCGCCGCCAGCGAAGAAACCAAGCTTTGGATTCGGCACTGGAATTAAGAAAGCGACTCCGACTCCGCCCCTGCCGCCGCCGCCGCCGGCTGCCAAGAAGTCTGCGTTTGGAGGCTTTGGTACAGGGTTCAAGAAAGCGACGAGTACGCCGACTCCACCGCCGCCGCCGCCGCCTCCAGCTGCCAAGAAATCTGGATTCAGTGGATTCGGTACTGGGTTTAAGAAAGCCACGCCACCGCCACCGCCACCGCCAACCCCACCGGCCGCTTCGCTCAAAAAATCGGCATTCCCGAGTTTCGGCGCAAAGAAATCTGCGGCGAACCTGGAGATCGAAGCAAAGTCTACTCCGGTAGCGGTTGCGGAGAAACCGGCGATGCCAGAACTCAAAATGCCAGAAATGCCAGAAATTCCGTCTTTACCGGGTAACTTCAAATTCCCCGAGATGCAATTGCCAGGTAGTTTCGAAATGCCGGAGCTTCCGGGGAACTTTGAGATGCCGGAGTTACCGTCTGCGTTCGGTGGTCTCAAAATGCCAGTCATTCCAGGAACGCAAATTCGAACCGCAGAAAAACCAACGACTCCGCCAACCCGCGTTCCAGTGCCGGAGGTTAAATCTGAAGCCATCAAAGCAGTCATCGCCGCCGTAGATAAAGAAATTGCAGCCATCTCGAACGAAGCGAAACGATCGAACGCGAAGAAAAACCGCGACCGAACTATTCTCTCGCGTTTGAACGCAAAAGATCGTAAGGAGTACTCGCAAATGACCGAAGACGCGTTAAGATCGAAAAAAGCTGTGATGAACATGAACCCAGCCGCGAAGGATCCGACCCCGGATACCTTTGTCGGCATCGAAGCGTCTGGTGATTTTTCCAATCTGGCGCTTGAAAGTGACATTCTCGCCAACATCGAAGCCGAAAAAGCCGCCTCGGCGAAAGCGACGAGAGATAAGAGACAAAAAGCTGCCGCCGCGGACGCCGCAAAAGTTCAAGCTGAACTCAAGAAGCAAACCATGGCCTCGGCGAAATCGATGAAAGCTGGCTTAGATGCCGGCAAAAGCGAGAAGAAAGCGGTGAAGGAACCAAAGGTAGTCCCGGCAGCTAAACCAGCCGCTGCGGCTCCAAAACCGACGCCAGTCGTCGCTGCGGCTCCGGTCGTCGTCGCAAACGACAAGAACGCCGAAGAAGCTCAAGCGTGGATTGATGCCTGGAAATCCAACGGTTCGAAAAAAACAACCGCGGCTGCGGAAAGTAGTAGTGATAGCAACAACATTAACGACGAGGGTGCGGACGAAGCGCAAGCTTGGATAGATGCGTGGAAGGCGAAACAATAAAAAGATCGACTTTGACGTTTTAATTATAACACACACACACGGATTATTCAACTCAGATCTTATAACTACGCATTAAAGCCTAAAGATGCGCGTATATATTGTGACGCGCAGTAAGTTGTTTGCAACACACAAAAAAAAAACGAACTTCCCACAAAGCAAAAATGCATTCGTGCACGTAATATAAATATAATACTAAAGGGACATGGCATCCAAGCGCCAAGCCATGACTCCTGGCCGTCCGGTGCGTCATCAGTATAATTCAGACGACGATTCAGACGATGGCGACGATTTGGAGGATGGCAATACTACATCTCGTGGACGAAGAAGAAGAAATCTTTTCACTCGCAAAATCCGATTATTTATTCAAACGAAACTCGAATCGTTTCGAGTGCGCGCGGAAGTGACTGCCTCGCATCAATCATCTGCCGGGAGGAGAGAGTTGATCGCTCTGTTTTCATTTTTATCCATGAGCATACTCGTCGTGTTCGCGCTGATGATTTGGTATTCCTTGGGTGGTGGGAGTTTTGGTTCCTCTTCTTCTTCTTCTTCTTCTTCTTTTTCGGTTGAAACGAAGCGTCATATGACGAGCGCGTTACCGAAAGAGATCGAGGTGAAGATTGAGCAATGGCAAAAGCTCGGTGGGAGACAGTTGTACGACCCGAACGATGGTGGTGGGATATTTCCAAAGTTTAAAGAGCAACAGCCCGCGGTTGTAAAAAAGCATTCTTCCGCTTCTTCCGGGACGACGCCCGGCGCCTCCTCTGAAGACGAAGACGATATCGTCGCCGTAGACATCGAGGATGAAGAAAAGAGTACCAACGGAAAAGGTGATAGTAGCGCGCACACGCCGCATGGGGAAGGTTGGAAATATTCCTCGTGGACGAAAACGTGGAAGGTGAAAGATATCGAGAAAACGGGGATCGAGAGCGAGGAAAGAGCGGTTTGGTTTTCGAGGAAGAGCGTTCAAAATCGCTTGGATTTTTCAAAGTTTATCGATTGTAAACGAGACGCAGAAAAAGATGACAATAACGATACGAAAACGACAAAACAAACGTCGTTCAAAGAAGGTGCGATGAAACTAATAAACGCCTTGCATCAAGAACAGTTGGCGGTAACGCAGAAAAACTACCAAAGAAACGGCTTCAACGACACCGATAAAAAACGCGTCGAAGAACTCTTCCCGCCGAAATCTCCGTTTGTAATATGGAAGAAGCATGGTCCATCCTCGCGATTGGTCCAACCGACGTGCGCACTGGTTGGAAACGGAGGGGAGCTTCGCAAGTTCAACTACGGCGATGCCATCGATAGTCACGATTTAGTCGTTCGATTGAACCAGGCGCCGACGATGGGTCACGCCATTTGGGTGGGAAGGAAAACTACCCATCGCGCTTTGAATCGATTATGGACGAGGCATTACACGAGAAGTCCGCACCACATCTATCGCGGATTCATCATGCCTATAGAGCGAAATTTAAGACTCGTCACTTTACGCTCAGATAAAGATGAGTTTACGAAGTTACACGATAAAGTCCAAGCGGAGAGGAAAGATGCGAGCGTGACGTATTTGACCACCAGTCCGATACGACACGCGAAATTTTTGCTCGAAAAGTTTCGCGAAGAAGAGTGCGTGGAGAAACACAAAGGTCCGTATTTTGGAGGGAACGTACCATCCACGGGGTTAGCTATGTTTATGGTGATGTCTAAAACGTGTAGCGTGGTGGATTTATACGGCTTTGGAGAGTCCAAATCTGCCGCTAAGGATGAGGAGGAAGAAGGAGAGGACGACGATCCCGCCGCGGCGTATAAATACCACTATTACAAAACCAGCGGCAATCGCGCCGTCGGCGACGACGTCCACTGCTTCGAGTGCGAACGTTTAATGTTGAAGAAACTATACGACCAAAACGTTATTTCGGGTTCTTTTTGCGGCGGAAGCGAAAAGCAAAAAGGCGATTACGCGTGCGGATGCAGGAAATTGAAGTGTCAGCCTCGCCCGCTGCTTCATTCTTCTTCTCCTTCTTCTGGTGAAAATAACGACGACGAAAACGGCTACTGTCCGGACAAAAACTGTCACGCCGTCGATGATCGAGTCGCGTTCACCGAAGACGAGCTCGGTCGCGCGCGAAGAGAAGTTGAGCGATACGAACGCGACAGTAGAAAGAAGCACGAGAGAAACTCGTCGAACAAAGCTTTAAAGACGACGACGGCGTCGGAGAGAGCCAATCGAACTTAAATAGTTTAGTAGTTTAGTAGTAGTATAACAACAGCATAACAATAGTAGTATGAATAGTAATAAATAGAGCGGCGTGTAAAAGAAGTGTTGATGAATGTGTTTGTTATACCCTGAAATTTCACTCTTCTGTTCAAAAACAAATTTTTCTCTTTTGTGTTTGAAAATGAAAAGGCACCTCTCGATTCCTCACTTTCAACAACAGCAACGCGCGTAAAACGTCGACGTTGCTGTTGTTGAGTCAAAAAGTCACTCACTCTTCTCCTCAAATCTCATCGAGAGTCGATCGATCGAGCGCGGAATTTAGTCGTTCGTGTAAAGCGAGAGCGAGAATGGCAAACGTCGCGTCGCATCCGACCGCCGGGGTTCCTCTGGCGTTGACGTCAGGGGATCGATCTTCCTCCGCGTTTTTGCGAGAGAGGAAGAAGGAAATGCAAACCGCCGCGAAATTGCTCCTCGGAAAAGACGCGATGAAGTTATCCAGCGACTGGGGACCGGCGAATTTGAACTTGAGTTTAGATGTCGTGGATATTTTCGCGAATAACTATAACATTTTCGAGCCGGAAGTGAGAAGAGGGTTCTTTTACGCGCTGTTTTTCACCCGAGGGCTGAATTCCACCGCCGTCCAAGGGAAATCGTCCTCGAAAACGTCGACGACGAATTCAAACGTTTTTGACGCGGTAATTGAATTGGGCGCGAAAGATCAAGATCAGTGGGTGCAAGCGATTTCAAAAGCGATCAAGAGTAGAAAAGAGAAAGAAAATGAAGAGAGCGTGTCGGTTGTGGACGTGAGTGCGTTTGTAGAAAGCGTGCCCGTTGTCTCGGACGCGCTGAAGAGCATTCGAGAGAAGTTGAAGAGTCTCATCGATCGCGAGGAGACGAAGAAGATGACTGGCGGCGATGAAGAGAAAGAAAAAGACGCGTTATTTTCGACGTTCAACAACGTCTACGCGCCGTTAGAGAGCTCGTATTTGAACAGCAGTAGAACTACCACTCGTGGTAGTAACTCCGATCAAACGACCTCGACGAGTAATAAACACTTCACGCTGAAAAAGTTGGAGAAACCGAGAAGAAAGTCGTACCTCGAAGTGAGCGCGAAACGCGTCAATCGGTTCGGGGACGTCATTTCGAACGTCGATTCGTCGACGACGGGTGCAACCACCACCGGTTCAACTGCCATCGTTTCTAAATCTCTCGAGAGCTCGTTTCAGCAGCAACAGCAACAAATGAAACCAAAGTCGTCCTTCTTACTCGACACCAAGAAGCGCACAATTTCCTCGCACGGCTACCAAGTTTCGGGAACGAAACGTACGTTCGAAAACCGCGATGGGTCTGCGAAAGACATGGAAAAAGAGAAAGAAATTAGACTGCAACGACTGAAGCTCATAAAAGAAAAGGAAGCCGAGAGGAAACGGGTGGCGGAAGAGGAGATGAAGAAGAGGCGCGAAAATTACAAAGCTTCCGTCGAGGCGAAGAAACGCGCCTTGGACATTCAAGAAAAGTCAAAAACGACCATCATCTCCACGCCAAGTCCGTCCGATCGAACTTAATAATCTCTCATCATCATTTCGTGATGATGTAAAGGGGAGAGAAACACAAACAAACAACTATTATATTATACAAACGAATCAGAAAACAAAACGAAAAGAAAAGAAACAAACAAAACGAGAAAAAGAAAAAGAAGAAAGAAAAAAAACGGATCCGTGTACAAAACAACAAGTCAAGAATACATATATTATTAAACATTTTAGAAACCAATAGCCACAATTAGCAACAGAAAGAGAGTTCGTGAGAGAGTAGTATGATCAAATCACAAACAAAAGGGCGATAATAAGGAAGAGTGTAAACCTTTGAGAGAAGAAAGAGTTTTTTAATGCAAACAAAAAGGATAAAAAAACTCATCACACAACAACAACAACACATCATATCATCGACACGCGCGGAAGAACTCTCACATATCATCATCACAATGCGTTCCCTTCGACGACTGACCAATCTCTCGGCCTCCTCGTCGCTCACTACTCCTACCAGTTTTTATAAAAGTTGTTCTTGGAACAATACGAATGCCGGGGGGGTGACTCTTCTGTCCTCGTCTCGGTTGATGACGACGACGTCTTCACCTCCTCCTTCCCCGAAAGGTTTTTACGAACTCCGTCGGTATAAAATCCCACCGGCTAAACGGGCGGAATACATCAAACTCTGCGAAGAATCCAGCCAATTGAGGAAGAAACTGACGCAAAACGGGTTTTGCGGTTTCTACGTTCCCGAAGTCGGCTCGGAGTTAAACACTGTCACGCACGTTTACCACTACGAGGATTACGACCACCGAGACAAAGTTCGTTCAGATATGCGCAAAAACGAGGAGTGGCAAAATTTTTTACGCAAGAGTTTAGGGATGGTGGAAGAGCAAACGAGCGAGGTGTACATCGAAGCAGCGGTGGCGACGAAGAGCGCCGGCTTACACGTGAATAGTTTTAAAGAGAAAGCTTCGAAAGATGAGGATTCCAACGCTTCTTCTTCAATCTTTGAGATCCGAACGTACACGTTACAGTTAGGCTACAATCCGATACCGAAGATGCAAAACTTATACGCCGAAGGTTTACCGTCTAAAATTGCCTCAGATACGGAAAAATTAAGCGAACTCGTTTGGATTGGATACGCAGACGTTGGAGATTTAAATAAATTCGTGGAAATTTGGAAGTATCCGAGCTACCAATCGCACATCAAAGTCAGAGAAGCGGCGAGGACGGCGGACGCTTGGCGAGAAACCATCGGGAAAATAGCGCCAATGGTGACGCATTTTAACACGACGTTGTGCAGTGCTGCGCCGTTTTCACCGGTAAAATAGATTATGATGATATATGCTTGTTGTTTGTAAATATACAAAGTGCTTTCTTCCTCGCGACTCTTCTCTTCTCGTTGCAACAATACTTGAGCAGATTCATTTTCAGCACTTTTCCTCCTCTTTTCGCTTCTCGCACACTTCCTCCACATTATCCGACACAGAAAAGTTTTTATTCGATATCGATTGATGACGATGACGATGACGATGATGACTCTGAATTCTTCGAAGAACAATTTCAGTAGTAGTTTTACTCGCTCTTTGTCTTCTTTAAAGTCTTCTTCTTCTTCTTCGAAAAAACCACAACAACGAGAACGGGGACGATTGCGGATTGTTGTAAACAGCGGCGACTTTAACGAGGAAAAAGTCGGCATCGTTCTCGTCGACCACGGGAGTCGCGCCAAGTCGAGCAACGAACAGTTGGAACGATTCGCGGAGATGTTTGAGATGATGTACGGGAGTACCATAGGTGGTGATTATAATAGCGATGATAATAATAGTTATAGTAAAGAAAGAAAATACGAAGTTGCACCGGCGCACATGGAGCTCGCGTCGCCGTCCATCGCGGACGCTTTTCGCGAGTTGATCGAGACGAAAAATTGTAGAAAAATAGTCGTCGCGCCATTTTTTCTGAGCCCGGGAAGGCACGTGAAAGAGGATATTCCGCGGTTAGTGGAAGAAGCCGCGGAAGAATACAGAGGGAAATACGAATTAGAGTACATGGTAGCGGCTCCGATCGCTTTACATCCGTTGATGACGACGATTATTCACGAACGCGTGGAAAAATGTTTAGAAGTGAACGAGAAAGGCGCCGGAGAGTGCGACGTTTGCGGAAGAAAAGATGCCGGGATCTCGTGCAAGATGAAGAGAGTATAGATGAGGAAATGATAGCAATGTAATAAGTAGTAATGCAGCCTTTATTATAAAAAATTAGTATTTATCGCGCGATGATGACTTCGTTCGTCGTCATCTTTGTCAGTCATCGTATTTTGATTTTTGTTCTGTACACTAGTATAGTTTTCTCCTCACTCTTTCTCTCTCTCTCTTTCTCTTTCTCTTTCGTTAAATAATTAATGGTTTCTTCTTTTTACTGTATGCCTTTAGGCTTTCCTAGCGGCGTGGAAGAGTTCTATGTATTCAATCGCAGGTCTGTTCCACGACCAATCTTGGCTCATGCAATTCGCTTGCAACTTTCTGAACGCATCGATGTCGTTGTAGAACATGTCGATACCTCTATCTAACGCGTAATCGATCGATCCTTCGTCGGTACCATCGAACGAGAATCCGTTCGGGGTCATGCCTTCCCAGGCAGCCTTAGCATGATCGTGCTCGACGTCAAAAACGGTATCGGCTAATCCACCGGTGCGTCTGACCACTGGAACGGTGCCGTAACGCATGGCAATGAGCTGCGACAAACCACACGGCTCAAACATGGACGGGACCAAAATCATATCCGCTCCGGAGTAGATGAAGTGTGACATGGTTTCGTCGTAGAACAGGTGCAACGCAGCCGTGTTATAATGCTCTTGCTTTAATTGATGCGCCATCTCTTCAAATTCTTTTTGGACTTTCTCGTCTGGTGCAGAGCCTAACAAGCACACTTGACACCCTCTCTCCAAAGCGCGATAGATTGCTCGTTTAATCAAATGGATACCTTTTTGATGCGTCAAACGCGTGACGACACCTATCATCGGAACTTCTGGATTATTGTATAAGTTTGATCTCGAACACAACGCTTGTCGTGCAGCAGCTTTGCCCGGAATGACTTCGTCTTCGCCAAAGAATTGCGGTAAGAACTTGTCGTTTCTCGGATCCCAGATGTCCGGGTCTATGCCATTTACGACGCCGTGCAATTTGTGCAAGTTTGGATTGACACAACCTTCGTGGGCGATCTCCTTGGCGTACGTTCTCGATACCGTGGTGGCAATCGCGCAATTATTCATGGCGTCCGCAATCAACGCTTGACCGTAGTGCAAATTGTGGATGGTGAAAATCACTTTTGGGTTATCCAAACCATACGGCGCGTAATCTTCGGCTAAAAACTTTGCCACCGGTGCCGTTTGCCAATCGTGGATGTGAATGATATCCGGATTCCTGCCAGATTGTAACATCCACTCGAGCGCGGCTTTTGAGAAGAATCCGAAACGTTCTTGATCAGTCATGGGAATCGAGAGGTAGTCCGTACCGTAGACCATGCCTACTTTAAACATTCCATTATCTGGGTCGATAAAGAACGTTTTGACGCCTTCGACGGTGCCAGAATATACGTGATTGTACGTTCCACCCCACTCAAAACCTTTCTCTTCTTTCAAGTCATCGATTAAATCATATTTCATGCAATCATATTTCGGCAAGACAACTTCGACTCTGTGTCCTTCGGCTTCAACCGCGAGCGATAACGATGTGACGACGTCGCCTAAACCACCGACTTTAGCAATCGGCGCCATCTCAACGGCAACTGACATGACGTGCATTGGCTTTTCGGCAGCCTTCGATCCATCCGAATTGATGCCTCCGGCGATAGGCAAGTGATAGTCCAAACGATTACGGTTATCGTAATTGTTACCGTCCTGATCGCAAAAGACGAAATCAAACATGAACGCGTCTTTCGGCGACGTCAATTCGACGGAGAAATAATCTTGCGAATCCGCCTTGCAGCTTGGATCTGGGGACAATTTCGTGATCGGTAACGCCTGTTCGTGGTTCCATCGGTTCCACCCGCCGACGACGGAAACGCCCGTCGCATCTTTCAAAGTAGTATTCTTTGGATTATAGCATAATTTGAAGGGTTCGCCGGCTTTTGGAAACTCTGGAATGGTGAACAAAACGTGCGCTCTTTGTTTCGCCGTGAGTTCTGCAGCTTTCACTTTCGCGATTTTCTTTAACTTCGTTCGTTCCGCTTGTCTCAACTCTTCCAATCGATCTTCTTCTTCTCGCTCTAATCGAAGTTTCGCGTAGATTTTGATGCACGACTCGATGCGAGATCTCTCCAGCATTTCGTTTGCTCCCGCAACTGGAACGTGGAAATCACCTCTATTGTTGTTATCGTATGCGCCGTTACCGTCGGAGAAGACAAAGTCTAAAATGACTGCTTTGCTCGGCACGGAAACATCCAAGTCGAACCAGACGGTAGAGTCACCGGCAACGGCCGACGTTCTTGCCTTCATTTCAAACTGCTCGGCACCATTCGACCATTGGTTAGTACCAAAATGAGCAAAAACTTTCGGTCTACCGTTCAAAACGGTGTTTTGGTTGCAGTACGAAACCGTGACGGATTGACCGGGCACCGGAGTCGCCGGAGACACCGTCCAGAGCGCATCGTTCTTCGGCGATTGACCATGCGAGTGCTGTTCCATGCATCTGACCTTATCACCAGCGATTTTCAACGCTTCTGCCCAGTCTCTTTTCGCACCTGGAGATGCTTCGGATTCTCTCGCCAATTCTTCGTATTTTGCTCTCAAGTGTTCGATATTGTCGTCGTTCAAAATCTCCGTCTTTTCTTGCAATTTCTTTGCTTGTTGCTCTGCTTTTGCGTACTCAGCATCGGCTTTTGCTTTCGCGGCGTCCGCTTTGGCTTGTTCCTCTCTCGCGAGCTCTTCGATTCGGAGCTGTTTTTCAATCGCTTTCCTTTCCGCTTCCGCTTGAGCTTGTGCCTCAGCCTCGGCGATGGCCCGCGCTTCAGCTTCTCCTCTCGCCGTCGCTTCTGCCTGGGCCGCTTCTCTCGCTTCCATTTCTATTCTCTCATTTTCCGCTTGCGCAGTCAAAGCTTCTTCTTCCGCTTGTGCTTTCGCCAAGGCTTGTTCGCGTAACTTTTTCGCCTCTGCAGCTGCTTTCAACTCCTCCGCTTCTTGCCTTAAACGCATCAACGTTTCTTTCGCTTTCTTCGCCTCTTCCATCTTTTTCAACTCCGCCACGCGTTTAGCTTCCTCTTCCTCTTCCGCTTTTCTCTTCAATTCGGCTTCGGCTTCGGCGACTTTCTTGGCTGCCAACTCTTCCGCTTCTTTCGCTTCGCGGATAGCTTTGTTCTTCTTTGCCGCCTCTGCAACTTCGCGCTTGGCGAGTTCGTCTTCGACCATGCCCAACTCACGGACTTTAGCCGCTTCAGCTTGCTTTTGCTCGAGAAGATCTCGAATAGCTTGCGAACCTGGAGACTCGATCGTCGTCGTCGATGCTTCTGGGGCAACAGCTTCTTGTTTCTTCTTCTCTTCGGCGAGTCTCTGCAACCTCTTCGTTTCGGCTTCCATGGCTTTCAATTCAGCTTGCGCGGCGGCAATCTTTTCAGCGTTTGCGCGCGCTTCTTTTTGTTGCTTTTCCACGATTAGACGCGCTTCTTCTTCTTCCGCTTTTTGCTTCGCTTCCGCAAGCTGTCTCGCCGCTTCGGCCTCGTCTTTCGCTCGTCTCGCCTCTTCGGCTTCTTTCTTTTGTGACTCCAGTTGGTCTTCGATGTCCTCAATCGCGCGAAGATCTGATTGCATTTCCAAGTTTTCCAAAAGCTCCGACTCTAACTTTTCCACTATGAAAGCTCTGTCCAAGAACGGATCGTTAATACCCGAGCGAATCCCAGAATTCGTGTTCATGAAATCACCCGACTCTTCCAGATACGCCGCGTACTTTGCCTCCTCAGCCTCTGCCATCAATCTCGACGCTTCCAATTCTTCCGCTTCTTTTCTCGCCTGCTCTTCTTTCGCCAACAGAGCTTTCATCTCGTCGTCCATGACAACCGTGCCAATATTAACAGCCTCTTTATGCTTCTCCGCTTCCATGTGCGCGACTCTCGCTTTGCGTTCGTCCGCCGGTTTCGGTTTCTGCGTCGTCGTCGTCGTCACCGGGTTATCGTGCTCTGGTTCTACGTTATTCGCAGCACTCGTAGCAATACCTTTGTCGCTGTTCTTTTTCTTCAATCGTTCGTTTTCTTCCACTTGCGCTCTCATTTTCAAAAGTTTCTCGCGTTCTTCTCTCAAACGTTCCAGCTCTTTCCGAGCGATTTCTTTCGCGTCCGGCGCTCTCGTCTTCGTTTGCGATTGAATGATATTCGCGCCGTTCCCGTTCGCAACTTCTCTTTTCAACGCGTTGATTCTCGATCGCATCGCTCTCACGTCCGCCGCTCTCGGTTTCGAATCTGAATCTGGATCCAACATGTCTCTAAACTCTTGTTCCAAGTTCGCGAGCTCTTGAGATATCGTGCACGAGGAGGACGAGGAAGTGTCTGCCGCAGATGTCATCCGCGCGACGACACCAACTCCCCGTCGTTTTGTTTGTCCTCCTCTTAAACCGAGAACATCGTGATCGTTCGAGGACGAGGACGACACCACCACCACCCTCGTAAAAGGGCGACTGAGAACATTTTTCCTCCTCGTTAATTTTGTTCTTCCCCGATGAAGATTATCCGCTTTCGCGGTCCCGGCGTTGTTGGTAATCTTCTGAATCTGGTTTCGAGACGACGACGTATTCGCACTTCCCGTGGTAAACTGCGTCGTCGTCGTCTGAATCGTCGTCGCGCGCATTATTATGTATTGTTATTCTTCTTCTTATTCTTCTAAAAATGATAAACCTTCTTGCGGCGGAAAGCGCTTTTCCTCCTCCCCTATAGAGTTTTATATGAAGAACTGAAGAGACGCTTTATTATTTCTGTGGTCGCAGAAAGGCCTCGACTCCACAAAAACAGAATGGCTTTATCCACGAACAGAAAGACGAAAGGGAGAAACGAGAGGTAAAAAGAGAGGTGTCGAAGAGGATTCAAGATTCGAGAGGGGGCGACTCCCTGTCAGAAAAAAGAAAAAAAAATTTATAAAAACGTCTTTCGTGATGAAATCTGTTCAACTAGTAGCAGTTGTAATAAGAGTAAGAGTATTAATATTAAATGTACTCGGGTAACTCGTCCAAAACTTGGTCAAATTCGACTCGAAATTCCTCCTTGCCACGGTTACTCGTTCCACTGACGTATAAGACTTTATTCCCGTCGTTCTTTTGGACTCCCCAAACTTGAGAGTGACTCAGTAAGGAGAGGAAGGAGGTGACGAGTAATCCGGCGAAACCGGCGTAGACGAAAGGGACGCCCGGGTCGGTTTTCAATTCTAAGCCAGTCGCGCCGGATATTTCTTCGACGACTAAGGAGATGTTGTCCACATCGATTGGTTTTTTGGAGGTTGGTCGTCGAACGCCGACGAAGGCGCCTTTGGAGTCGTAAATGGCGACGGATTGGAAGTCTCGCGCGACGAGGGAGATGCCTTTTTTGTTTTCGCTCGCGTCGGCGTCGTCGCCGATAGGGAGGAAAGTACCCCAGATTTTCCCTTTGAAATTGCCTTTGTTTTCCAAATTAGCCATCGGTAACACGAGCTCTTCTCGTTTACCAATACTACTACTACTACTACTACTACTACTTCTGCTTTTACTGCTACTGCTGCTCTCGCTATTAGTATCACTATTCGTCGCGTCCACCTCGACTTTTGGTATAACCGTGACTCTCATTGAACTCATAGACCAATCCGTTTGGTACATAGTCACGCCTCCGTAACGTAAAGGCACGTTCACTGATATCACTTTGTTATCCACCTCGTTGCCTTTCTCGTCAATGACGGATAAGTTGGAATAAAATTGACTGACTTGACCGCTCGGTAAATAATCGATGGTGAAATCCTTCACGAAAACTTGATTCGTTTTCGCGAATTTCGGGACTTTCGATAACGGTGATCCTCTGGTTAACCCGTCCGCAATGGTAAAACTGGTATCTTCCGGTGCCATGATAGATCCACCGAGGCCGCCTAATGCGCTATACGCGCACCCGCCTAACGTTAACAGAAGCGCGAAGTGAACACCAATCGGCGCCAATCGCCCAATCAAACCTTTAAACGCGTATAAATATTGCTCTTTATCTTCCTCTCTCAAGAAAACTTGGTACCCTCGTTCGGCTAAGCTGTTCGCTAAATCTATCACGCTCGCATCTTTCACGCTCTCTCGTTCGTCCATGGTTTTCGAGTTGACTAAAAATTTCGGTTTCTTGATAAACTTCCACTTTGCGGCGACTCGCCACACCGGTAACTGTTTCGTCGCCGTACACGCCGTCAACGAAACCGCCAACAACGATAGTAGCGATAAGAAATACCACGTCGTATACACGTGGTCTAACCCGCTATTCAAAATGAATGTAAAATCCAACATACCGAAAAGCGGCGCGTCCTCGCCGACTGGATAATTTTCCACGTACCACGCGTAACTTTTATTCTGTTCGATGACGGTCCCTAAAGCCGAGAACCCCGCGATGGCGCCAAACTCCGAAATTGCTAACGGTAGCGAAGACACTCGCTTCAACGCCTTCTTAAACGTCTTTCTTATATCGCCCATTAGGAACTCGTTAAACGCTCGGTCTTCTTCTTCTTTCGTTCGCGTCGTATTCGTCCCGCGAATCGTCGGTTCGGGCGCTTTATTCTTCTCGTTGTCACCACCGTTCGCGGCGACAACAACGCGTCCTCTTCGCAACTTCTTCTTTCTTATGGTCGTAGTTTTATTCGTCATCATCATCTTTATCGTCGTCGTCGTCGCATCCCTGCTGAAGCGTATTATTTTGTGTTCTTCTTCTCCACCACTCGAAGAAAGAAGACAACAATATCGCACACTCCTCCTCCTTCTCATCGTCGTCGTCGTAAAAGTCCTTCGACTCGTTTTCGACGACGATGAGAAACGCGACGACGAGTTTTGACGAAAACTTTGAGGACGAGGAGAATACGTACTACTCCTCATCATCTCACTATCTCTCCGTCCGGTGGTGGAAATGAAATCTCTTTGAAAGACTGAAAGACGTCGACGCCGTCACAACGCAAAACACAATTGGAATTAAAAGAAGAAGAAGAAGAATAAACTTTGCCCTTACTTAGTGTCTTCTTTTAGCAACAACAACAACAACTTTTTCTCCTTTGCGCGCGCGCGTATATACACAGAGAGAGAGAGAGAGCTCTGAATGAGTCCCGTCAACAAAGAGTTTAATACTACTACTACTACTAATTTGTGACGATACAATTTTGATGAGATTTTATTTCCAATACGACTCCTCTACTAAATACTACGAAGAAGACAAACGAACGCGCTTCATCAAGTCAATGAATACTACTACTCTATGTACTACTGTTTTAACGACTACTCCATCTCGGAACACTCGTAAATCAAACCTAAGTTATCGACTATTTTGTGCCAGACCATACACGACGGGTTCCCGCACTGGACCCAGGTCGTCCCGGTGGTTAAGTTTGCTTTGTTTACCTTTCGCTCGGTTCGCGTTTCTGTATTTCAACGCGTACAATCGGTTTTCAGAGAAAGAGAGAGAGGAGTACTACTTTGGTCAGAATCTTCTTACGATGCGTAATTACGAATGAAAAAGAGAGAGAATGAGAAACTTTGTTGTGAGAATGAAAGAAACGTACCGCACTTGTTGCAGGTGAATAACATCTTCGTCGCGCGTCGACTCGAGTGTATTGGTATTCCACCAACCTTCTCTTCTCCTACATTATTTTCTTCCGTTGTTCTCGTCGACGACGACTCGGCTTCAATCCGTAGCCTACTCGGCTGTTCGGATGCTAACGAAGAATCCTCGAGAGTATTATTATTATTCGTGCTATTAGTATCATTACTGCTGCTGTTGGAAAACGGAGACTCGGAGACGACTTTCCAAGAAGACTTTTGTTGTTCTTCCGACGACGATTCTTCAGACGACGATGCATTTGTCGTCGTTTTCCTTACGAAAGAACGATTCAGACGACGAGAAGAAGAAGAAGAAGAAGAAGAGTTTGTCGATCTTCTTCTTTGGAGGCGGTGGTGGTCGAGGTGGTGCGAGAAAACGCGAGAGCAGTGGTACGAACGGGACGTCATGTTTAATTCTTAGTCTGTTCCGAAGACGAAAAGTGAGGGAAATCGCGAAAAGACTTTTGTCGGACGCGATATCATAAACGCAAAGGGGTAAACGCGAATACGACGCGTAAGTAAGGTTAAGTACTCGTTTTCAACTAAAAAATCGCGCACAGCTCAAAGCGAAATGAACCCGGGCGTTTACCATTACATAAAATAAACACTATTATTTTCACTCTCTCCGTCTCTCGCTCTCTTTTTCTCTATGTCTCCGAGAGTTCTATTCTCTCGTCGATGCAAAAAGTTCTTCCTCTCTCTCTCTCTCTCTCTCTCTTTTCTCTGAGTGTTCGTAAAAGAAAACGCGATTTATTACAAATCGCAACCGTAAGCCGTTCAACTGCAAAACGCACACCCTCTTTCTCTCTCTTTCTAAATAATTCTTAATATTTTTAAATTAGATGATTAGAAAGCGGCGAGGATGGCGTCCGCCTTGGAGGCAGCCGCCGCGGCCAACGGGGAGGCGGTGTCCAAGTCCTTCGATCGGATGGCAAAGTCAAGCGATTCGATGGTCTTGAACAAGTCCTTGGCGGCATCCGCATCACCACCCTTCTCCGCGACGAGGTTGTTGACGTCAAATCTCAAAGTGTACACAGCACGTCTCAAAGCGTTACCGGCTTGGGTCCAGTACTTCTTGTTGACGTATTCCGAAACTTCCCCGGACAAACGGGCCGTCGCTTCCTTCGCTCTCGCCGCAGTTTGTTCCGTGGACAACTTTTGCAAAGCAAATCTGGACGCCCCGTCGCCTCTCGTGGATTCGTTGATGTTCAAGTCACGCGCCTGTTGTAAGAGAAGAGAGAAGAAGAAGAAGACTTGTTGGTAAGAAAAAATTCCTCTCAAATAACGAACTCTTTTTTCGTCTTCCAACCGCAAAGAACAAACGAATCAATTAAAAATCGGATGACGCAGAAAATCTCTTTTGTTTCACCCAGTTTTGGTTGGTTTTTTGCGAGAACTCTCTCTTTTTTCCTGGCGAAGAGCAAAGAGCAGCGCGCGCGAAAGTTTCGGAAACGAATACGTTTCAAATCCAAGCGAAGGACGAAATACATACCTCGTAGATGAGCTGCAAACCACCAACGTTTTCGGCTCTCTTATCCGTGAGCTCGATGGCGTTCATCGCCAACGCCGGGGACGCTTGCAACGCGATGACAGACGCGGCGACGAAGGAGATGCTCTGTTTTTTTTCAATTTTTTGCGAAAGCAAAGAACAGAAGGAAGCAAGAAAGAGCGTTCCAGAAGAGAGTGATGATGGGTTGAAAGAGAAAAATTCGGTGAGTGAAAACGCCCACGACGGATGCTAAAATAAACGTGGAATTCGACTCGAACGCGAGGAAAACGTAGCTAAACATCACTTTTATTCAAATCGATGCGAACATTCTCGTTTCTCCATTCGCGACTGCGTGTTCGAACCACCGATCGGCGCGCGATTAACACAAAAGAAATCAAGAGTTTTTTAGCGAAGAAATTTTCGTACCTTCTTGGCGAATTCGTTGGACGCGTGGACGCCGACGACAACCTTTTGGGACTTCTTGGCGGCAGATTTGACCGAAACCAAGTTGGCGGTGAACGATGAAGTTAAAGCAGACATCTTTATTCTAGTTTTTTGTGTGTAGTTATGGCGTTTTCGGAGCGAATTTGTTCGAATTCTTTGCGATGGTTTGGCACAAAAAAAGTTGTTCTCGAAGATTTCTTGGAATCTGATTCTGACAGAGAATTTTTGTTGGTTGGGCAAAAAAAAGAGAAAAAAAAACCGAACGCCCCACAGAAAAAGGAAACAAAACTCGGAGGACAATGTAGCTTCGGTGTGCGAACAAGACGCACGAAAAACGTGCGGAAATGAGAGTACTATCTATTATGAGTGTGGGTTCAAAGCGATTCTAAAGCGCGCTTTTAGCAGTGAGTGCAAAACGAAAAGCACGCTCTCTACTTTTCTAGTACTTGTTTTTAAAAAAAAGAGCCTCTGGCGAGATAAATTTTTATTTAACGCGTGCAATGACATTTTCCCGAGTCAAAGCGCACGTTTTGGGAATATTAATATATTATTCGATTTATTCGTTAAATACATTTACTAAAATCATATATTTACACGAAGTTTATTTATTGTTTAAATTTATTAATTATTTAAATTTTAGTAAGTGGATTTTAAATCCTTGTTTGTACATCATGAATTATTTCAACTATACCGTATCATGTTTTATATGTTTTATTATCCCCAGACTACTTATGATATCTTTTATATGGAGCATATTTCCGTTAAAATTAATAAAACAAATATAATCATTCCCGAACGTTCTTACCGAATTGAATGTTTTTTCAGCCATTTTATTACTTTACACGCGAGAAAATATTAATTGAACAATACATAAATGAAGGGAAACAGTAATTACGCTCATTAATTAGGGAAATGAGAATTAATTCTGAAAGAGTAGTAGAAAAAAAGGAGTTTGTGAAAGAAAAGCAAAGACGCCCTTGTTGCCTTTTCAATGCCACGTGAACGCGTTGGTAGCGATGTCGCACGAACATTAAAAGTTCGTTTTAAGAACCTTGAGTGGGACTATTACGATTTGAGTGTACATTACGTGTCTTCGTTTCAAAAATATATATTCGTCATGCGTGTTGTTTCTTCTAACTGCCTCCGCTCATCAACGAGCTTTTCGCGAACACTTGCCGCACCATATCAAATTCTTCTTCGCGTCGTATTTGTGAACTCAAAAGCATTCGCATTTCCTCTTCGACGCTTTCCTTCTCTTTGAACGCTCTTTCCGCGATTCGCTTGTAGTCGTCGCATTGCTCTTGCAAGTTTCGCGCAATGTCAATGATTTCCTCCTTCTCCTCTTTCACCTCCTCTAATAAGATCCCGTACCGTTCCACCTCACCGTTGGCCCAGTGCAACATCTCGTCCCTGGCAATAATCTCGTCTTTGCTACCAACGTGTGCTCGTTCAAACGCCATGCGTTTCGAACGTTCCGTTTTCAACTCGTTCTCCAACTGTATCACCCTGGCGTCTTGACTCTCTAAAGTCGTAGAACACTTGGCGTGCGCTACGGCGTACTCCTTGTTCTCTTTGGAAAGTTTTACGACTTCCTCTTTCAAGCTCGTGACTAACGCGTTCGAGTTCTCGAGCATCGCAGATTTTAAGTCCAGACTTTCTCGCATGTGCGCCACCTCCAAGTTTGCTTTCTTTGCGCTTTCCTCTTTCAAAGAAGCTTCGGCCAAGTCTGTATCCGCTTTCTTCACCTTTTCGAGTTGAGCAGCAATCGCGGCCTCTTTCGCTTTCAGCTCCTCTTTGAGAGATCCACATTCGTCGCTCAACTTTTCCTTCTTACTTTCCAACTCTGGCACCTCTTTCCGCAATCTCATCAACTCTTCTCTCATCTCCTTCATTTCATTCTTCAAACTTTCGTTGGTCGTCGACAACTCCTCTGCGAAACTCTCCGCAGTCACTAGCGCTTCCGTTTCCGTCGCTAACACTGAATCCAACTCTTTCAATTCCTCGAACGAAGCCTCCAAGCGTCTCGTGATTGCATTCCTCTCGTTCGTGACGTCTTCTAACTTCTTCGAGTAGTCTTTGTCCATCTCTCGTATCCTTCCCTGTAAATGTTCGATTTCGTCCTCGGCGGCGTATTCCAACTCCTCCAACGAACTGACTGTTTTCGAAACCTTTCGAATTTCCATCTTGTGTTCGTCGCGCATTCGAGATATCGTTCGATTGTATTCGTTTCTGATGGACTCTATGGTCGATTTCAGAGTGTTCACTTCCTCCAACGCTTCGGCTTCGCCACTCAGAGCGTTTTCGAGCGTTTTGCGATTTTCCTTCAACTCTCGTTTCAGTAAGTCCACTTCATTTTTATACCTGTTTGCGGAAGCGTAATTCAAATTCGAGAGTTCCGCTAACTTGGCGCTTTTCTCGTACATCTCCGACGTCTCGTGGTCGATTTGCTTTACCTCGTTCGTGACTTCCATCAAAGCACCGCTTAAAGTTTCGTTTTCACGTCGTTTCGTTTCGAACGTTTTCTTAAGCTCGTAGAGTTCTCTCTCTAACTTGGACGTTAACGTATTGCTATTGCTACTACTACTTCTATAATTATTGCTGCTGTTGCTATCATTATTATTATTATTATTATTATTCGTAGTCGTCGTTTGCATGCCCTCATCTTTCCTTTTCGCGATAGAAGAAGACACGTTTAGCTTGTTCCGCAAAATATGATTCATCAGTTTCGAAGAGGACGAAGGCGACGGTTTCGACAGTGGTCGCGAAGAAGGTTGTACTTGTTGTTGTTGTTGCTCGTCGATTTTCACGCTCGCGTTCCATTTCTGCGCTGCCGTTTTCTTCTTCTCTTTATCTTCCTCGTCGTCTTCGAGGGACAACAACGTCGACGTCGTTTCTTCTTCTTCTTCTTCTTCTCCTACCGTCTCGTTGTCGTCTTTTTCATCGTCCTCTATGATTTCTTCCACGTGTTGATGGCGCTGGTGTTCCGAAGCTTCCTGCGACGAAGATATTCGTTTTCGTTCAAAAATTTTCTTCTCTTCTTCAATCACCAACGCACTACTGGCGGTAAACCCAATATCGTCCAACATTTCCAACCAAGGAATAAACGCGTGCACGGCCATGCGATACGAAGGTAACTTGCACACCGGATTGTTCTTCTTGTTACTCTTCTTATCGTTATTATTCTCGCTTTTGTCGTTTTCCTCGCTCCTCAACCGTAACTCTCTCAAATGTACAAATTCTTCCACCAACCGTAAATCCGCAAAGTTACCAAACTCGTTCTCTCGAACATCTAGATATTCTAAATCCCATTTCCTTCCGTCTTTTCTCGCGACTTCGGAGAAGTCGCGTATTGAATTATTCCTCATCGAGAGCGTTTGGAGCGTATTCGGTACGTCGCGGATGCCCTCGAACGAATTCAATTTGTTCCCTTCGATGTGTAACAACTTTAAACTCTTTGGAAGTCGGTCTAAATTGACTACTCTTTCGATGTCGTTCTCGTTCAAATATAACTCTCGAACGTTTCGGAGTAGCTGAAAGTCTTCGCCGTCGAATGTCTGTAAAGTCGATTTTTTAACGAACAAATCTTTTCGGTTGCAGATGCTGACGCTGAGTAAACGCGCGAGATTCTCCTTTTGGTTCAACGCCAAAGTTTTGATGTGCTCTGGAATCGTCGTAAAAGTCTTTTCGTTATTATTACTATTCGTCTTATTAAAGTCGTCGTTTTCTTCTTCTTCTTCTTCTTCTTCTTCTTCTATAGCATCATCACTTTTCTTCCCCTTCTTCTCCTCGTTCTCGTTCGTTTTGGTCTCGATGATTTTGCTCATCTTTTTCTTCTTCTTCGTCTTCTTGTTATTACTAAAACTCTTCGTCGTCGTCGCATTCGTCGTCGTCATCATTCAAAGAGTAATACTCACACTACTATTATACTACTCATAAAACACACGCGTTGTTTAGAAGAATATGTTCATACTACTAACACTATTCTACTACTCTTCTTCTGATGTGTGTTGTGTACAGTGGTGTTTTTTAACGTTCTTTTTTGTCTGTTTGTTGTGTTGACTTTTTTCTCCTTCTTCTTCTTTTTTTCTTCTTCTTTCTCTGGTGCAAAAAATGTGTTCACTCTGTCAGTCAGACACCTCAGAAGAAGAGAAAAAAGCACAAC
>Ga0115557_1000767_pt1 | contig 22443 bp, 20 predicted proteins | sample COGITO_mtgs_1104_FD_87280 | JGI IMG/M metagenome (GOLD analysis project Ga0115557, IMG submission 87280) | Pelagic marine microbial communities from North Sea - COGITO_mtgs_110421 | ecosystem: Environmental > Aquatic > Marine > Epipelagic | place: Germany:Helgoland, sampling site Kabeltonne...
AGTTTCATAAAGGTCCAGATGACATAAAGTATTATGACACGCGATCTCCTTACACGGATATTACGGGTGTCTTTGGTGGTAATGGTCGTGCATTGACTGACATTGAGTTTGCCATGAATGATAGTACTAGGTTCAGTATAGGATTTGGATACAATAACATTAGGGCGGACAAGCAAATGGCTTTTTTGCAACAAGGTGACTATAATGTTAAAAGCACAAACTGGAATATTTTTGGTTATCTAAGACCTGAAAAAATAAAGCGATATAACCTGCTTTTTAACTTCACTCAGATGAGGCATGAGGTGATAGAATCTGGCGGTATGATACCACCAGAAATTGACCCAGGAACAGGAGATACCACCCTATGGAATTACCTGGATGCCAATGTTATTTTGAGTGATGCTGTAAGTCTTGAGAAAAGAGGTGGTTTACATATCTTCCATCAGTTTGAATTAGATTCTGAATTTCAAGTTTATCACCAGTCGGACTATAATCAACAACTTAATAGGTACAATGACATGTACGATTTGGGCTTAGTTGATTCTTTGATTTATAAACCAATTGATGGTCAAACTGTAGATACAATTGCGAATCGAAGTGCTTTTATTGAGTTTAAAAATGAATTTGGATTTAAAGGAAGGACCAAAAAATTCGCCTATAGTGTTTATTATAAACTTCGGCAGTTGAGTTATGACAATGTATTATTATCTGACAAAATTGTAGAGACAGAGCATTTTGTTGGGGGTACACTTAGGCAACAGATTACAAAGAAATTGTATTTGCGGGCAAGTGGTGAATTGATGCTTGAAGGTAATTATTTCCTTCGGGGGGATGTCACGAGCCCTTTATTTGATGCTACCTATAACAGAGTGCAATCCAAGCCTTCTTTTATCTCTGAGAACTACAGTGGACAGCAATCTGATTGGACGAATTCATTTAAGAATGAAGTCTCTGATAATATTAGTGGTCAGCTTAAGATTAGGTTGGGTTCAGTGCTTATAAAACCCAATGTAAGGTTCAATAGAATCGGTAACCATATTTATTATGATTATGAAAAACAGGTGGCGCAAGCCGATAAAGATGTTGTGCTACTAGTTCCTGGTTTAGATTTTGAATGGGAGATTACTGACCACTGGAAGTGGAAATCTACATTCAAATATTCAAGTGTTTCTGGAGAAGCAAAGGATGTATACCGTATTCCAGAAATTATGGTTAATTCACAACTAGCCTTTAAAAACATACTATTTGAAGGCAAAATGATTGTTCAAACGGGGCTAGATATTCACTATAGATCAAGTTACTATGCCTATGATTACAACCCAGTTGACCAACAATACTTTTTACAAAACACCTTTGAAAACGAATCCTTTGTAAGGGCTGATCTGTTTGTGAATTTCCGCGTTCAAAATTTCATTCTCTTGGCAAAAATGGGCCATGTGAATCAAGGATGGACGAACGGAGGCTTCGATGGATATATGCTTACACCATATTATCCTGGTGTACAGCGTACTTTTGACCTCGGCCTCCGTTGGGCCTTTTATGACTAATTGGACTTTGCCAATGAAAAATTCACTCCGACATTAAGTACATGTTTGAATTGGACTTTTCTTTCAAAGTCTCCATTTTCTTGTTCGATTTTAATGTCATCATCATAGATTAACTCTGTTCCAAAAGTAGCGTTAAACCAACTGTTTACTTTCATTACTAAGAGTGTATTCCAAAATACATCTACATTACCAAAAGTCTCGTATCCAGTAAATAGATTAAGATTAGACTCTAAAGAAATATTTTCGGCAATAGGTATTTTTAATGTTGAAAGTACATTTGCACCAAATTCCGTTCTAATCTGATCACCCGGAGTAATTCCAAATGCACCGAGGCTTGAAAGATAATCATCCAGTACAAAAGTGAACTTACCAGCCAATGGTGCTATTGTGGAAGTAAATATATCTCCTCCCGAATATTTGAAACCTAAGTTTAGGTTTACATAACCAGGCGCCATAAAGTCTGAAATTTTATCCAAGACATCACTCTCAAAATTAATACCTTCCAATAGTTGTGTTCTTATACTTCCTGTAAAACTATATGCCCATTTCTCATTGATCTTAAGATCATACTGGCTTAAGATTATGATATTGTCATCATTTTTTCTGAAAGATTCCTTACCAATTTGTGTTCCCCCTAGAGCAAAATCGAATTGATTTTTCCATTCGTCTTTTGAGGTAATCCTTGTTTTAGTATAATTAAGTTTTGTACCTACCGAGAATGAAGATTGCCCACCAGCAGCCCAGTTTGAAAGACCAACATTTGAAAAATTGAATCCAAGTGAACCTTCATTTTTCCAAGTTACAGAATCGCTAGATTGAGCAAATGTGGTTTGGGGCAATAAACCCACTAATAGTCATAAGGCTATTTGAAGTTGCTTTTTGAAATTGTGCATTTGTAATATTTTAGTGTAGTGATTTATGAGTTGTTAGCACAAAAGTAAGAATTGGTTCATATGAAAAAGTAAAAAGGATAAATTTTTCTACTAATCGACTTAAATTTACGGTAAATGGAAAAACACAAAAACCATATTTTAGGATTACAATTACCTTCTGATCCGCGATGGGTAAATATTGCCCAAATGAATATTAATGAAATCTTAATAGACCATGCCTATTGTGAGCAAAAGGCTGCTTCTTCGGGTATCTCCTTAATTGTTCAGTATCCAGAAAGAAAGGAACTTATAGATAGCATGATTCCATTAGTTGCTGAAGAATGGAGTCATTTTGAAAGGGTAATGGAGCAGTTGAATAAGAGGGGAGTCGCCTTAGGTAAAAAAAGGAAGGACCATTATGTGATAAAATTGAATGAAGTAATAAAAACAGGTGGGAGTAGAGACCAGCAGTTAGTAGAAAAACTTTTATTGAATGCTTTAATAGAAGCAAGGAGTTGTGAGCGATTTAAGATCCTTTCTCAGGAAATAGAAGACGAAGAGTTGAAAAAGTTTTATTATGAATTAATGGTTTCAGAGGCAGGTCATTATAAAAATTTTATCTCACTGGCTAAGATGTATATGCCTGAGGATTATGTTAGTCAGAGATGGAGTGAGTTCCTTAAAGCTGAAGCAGAAATTATCAAAAGCCAAGAAGTGCGAGGCGATCGCATGCATTAGCTCTAGATCTCATCGGGAGCAGTCTTGACTCCTTATTGGGTTTTCCTTTTCTTTTTTTTGGCTGCAGGAAAGAGTACGTTATTAAGAATTAATCTGTATCCTGAACTATTTGGATAAAGATTGAGATCAGTCGCTTCTTCACCAACCCTGTGCTGATAATCTTCAGGATCATGTCCGCCATAGAATGTAAAGAATCCATTGCCTATTACTCCATGAATGTATTTTGCTTCGTCTCCTGCCTTAGTCTCCCCTAAGATGACAACATCAGGTTTAATAACACGCTTTTTGAAAGAAGTTGTTTGTCCATAGAAACCCTTTATAAGGTTCGTATGATTTTGTGTTAGCATGGTAGGAATGGGGTCCCATTTGGCTGAGAATTTAAACAGATTGAAATAGTCGTTTGATTCATTTAAACTTCTTCCTCTTCGTGCATTGGTGTTGTCAATATCCGAGAATTCATATTCCATTGGGTCCTTCCGTATTTTAAAGTTTTCAAATGCAAATGTTTTTTCGAATTCAAATTTGCTTTCTGCACTTGGATCAGAAGGGTCACCATCATACATCGCCTCAATAAAATCTTCACCATCTGCTGCTAAAGCAATATCAAAAGAATCAGTTGCTGAACACATGGCAAATAGGAAGCCGCCACCTGCAACGAAACCTTTTATTTTTTTGGTGATCGCTAATTTTAATTCAGAAACCTTAGCGAAGCCATGTTTTCGTGCTGTGGCTTCATAATCCTTCTGTTGTTGCTGATACCATGCGTATGGGGAGAAAGACGCATAGAACTTCCCATATTGACCGGTAAAGTCTTCATGGTGTAAATGCAACCAATCATAAGTAGAGAGTTTGTCTGCCATGATCTCATCGTCATAAATTACCTCGTATGGAATTTCGGCGTAAGTAAGGGCTAGGGTGACTGCATCATCCCATGGCATTTTACTTTTAGGGGAGTAGACGGCCATTTTTGGTACTTTCTCAAGCCGCATCATGTCCATGTTTGAAGCTGGAGAAGATATTTCAGCTTCGTAAGCAGCAGCTTGTGCATCGGAGATGACTTCGTACTTAACTCCCCGAACAATTAACTCGTTTTCATAGGCGGTTCTGGCAGGTAATAAAAAACTTCCACCCCTAAAATTTAACATCCACTCAATTGATTCGTCTCTCTCTAAAACCCAGTAGGCAACACCATACGCTTTTAGGTGATTCGTTTGGGTTTCGTCCATTGGGACCAGTATCTTTGAAGCATAACCAGGGAAGTAGAAAGTGGTAAGGATTAAAAGCAAAAAAATCTTTCTCATGGTTAGCTTAATTTTGAACCGATTAACAGTTGGATCGTTGAATTTAAATAATTGTTTATGAACTTTGACCTATTGGTCTTTAGTTTTAACGTAATAAACCAGAATTGTAGATGAATTTACGCGAAAATATTAGAGAGGGAATCAAATCCATTAAGGGGAACTTATTAAGAACAGTTTTGACGGGCTTGATAATTGCAATTGGTATTACATCTCTTGTGGGCATGTTGACTGCAGTAGATGGTATTCGTAGTGAAATCGATTCAAGTTTATCCAGCCTTGGAGCAGATAGTTTTGATGTTAATACGAAGTCATCTGGTAGAAGAAATAGAAACGGAGTAAGAGAAAAGTCATATGAACCGATTTCTTACAAAGAAGCTTTACGTTTTAAAGATATTTATGATTATCCGTCTACTGTGACAGTTTATACCCGGGCATCAGGTTCGGCAGAGATTAAGTATAAAAATTTAAAAACGAATCCCAATATTAGTATCACTGGCGGTGATGAGAATTATATAGACATTAAAGGTGTTGAAATTGAAACAGGTCGAAATTTTTCTGGATTAGAAATTCAATATGGAAATTACGTTTGCCTATTGGGTACTGAAGTAGTAGATGCTCTTTTTCTTAACAATGAAAACCCTATAAACAAGACGATAAAATTCTATGGTAATAACTATAAAGTAATTGGTGTCTTAGAGAAAAAAGGGGGCTTTGGTGGTGATACTGAAGAAGACAGGAACGTCATTATTCCGCTTATTAATGCAAGAAGATTAGATAAGAATGGTCGAATGAGATTTAATATCACCACGGTTATACAGGACAAAGAACAGGTGGATTTTGCCATGGGAGAAGCAACGGGCTTAATGCGTCAAATAAGAGGAGATAGGATAGGGGAAGATGACTCGTTTGAAGTCGAAAGAAGTGATTCTGTTACAGAGGCATTAGATAGTATAACAAATGGATTACAATTGGGAGGTGTAGCTATCGGTGCTGTTACCTTGCTAGGCGCTGCAATAGGACTAATGAACATCATGATGGTAACGGTAACTGAGCGCACGAGAGAAATTGGAATTAGAAAGGCATTGGGAGCAACGCCACAAAGAATTAGACAGCAATTCCTTATTGAGGCTATTACCATTTGTCAAATGGGAGGTGTTGTTGGAGCAGTTTTGGGTATTGTAGTCGGAAATGTAATGGCAAAATTTCTTGGCGGAGCCTTCGTCATACCTTGGGTATGGATTACCGTTGGATTGGTGGTTTGTTTAGTTGTAGGCCTTGTATCAGGCTATTTACCAGCAAAAAAGGCCTCGAGATTGGATCCGATTGATGCATTAAGATTTGAATAAACGGTTTGTGCCACTGATGAAAATGCCTTGATTTATCGAGGCTTTTTTTATATTTAATAAAAAAACATTATGGATTTTTCAGATCAAATACATAAAAAGACGATCGGGATATGCTTTGTAGTTTTTAGCATTCTTGGCCTGATTTGTTTATTCTTTTATAGTTTTTTCATGGAGTTTGTAATAAACATTATTTCCATGGAAGAGGAGATTTCCAGTGAAGTATTTTGGGTAATTGAATTTGTTGAAAAGTTTATTTGGGGAATAGGAATTCTGTTTTATGTACCGAGATTAATTCTAGGTTTTGGATTGATTAATAAAAGAAAGTGGGCAGAAATGCCTTCATTGATATTCGCCGTAATAGGCATGCTAAATGTTCCATTGGGAACAGGGTTAGGGATTTATGGCTTGTTGGTTTTTACTTCTAAACCAAAACCGGTAGACAATGATTCTAATTATTTGAATTGATTATTGGGCCGGGACGTAAATCACCTTTTTTGTGTCGAAGAATTCTCCGGTGAAGTATTTGTCAAGCCTGTGTTCACGGACCTTTTTAAGCTTGGAGGCCTTAATCTCTAAGGAGAGGTCACCGCCTTTTAAATAGAGTAAACCGTTTCTTAACCTATGTTCAGATCTCTTTTTATACTTATTCCTGATCCAGGAGTGGAAGTTGTCTAATTTGGAGACTGCCCTACTTACTACAAAATCATATTTTTGCTGCTTGATTTCTTCTGCTCTAATTTTCTCGGCTTTGACATTTTTTAGCCCAAGCTCCACGGCAATTTTTTCTACAACCAATATTTTTTTTCCAATTGAGTCAACCAAATGGAAATGGCTGTTAGGAAACATTATTGCTAATGGAATACCTGGAAATCCACCTCCAGTACCTACATCGAGGATCTCAGAACCTGCTTTAAATTCGATGACTTTCGCTATGCCTAGTGAATGAAGTACATGTTTTTCGTAAAGGTTATCTATGTCCTTTCTCGAAATCACATTAATCCGCTCGTTCCAATAAATGTAGAGGTCCTTAAGTTGAGCAAATTGCGCTTTCTGAGCTTCGGAGAGCTGCGGGAAATGTTGGTTGATAATGTCCATAATGAATCAACCGTAAAGATATAAGAGTATTTTAGATATGTTCTTTTTTTCCTTTGACCAATTCATACATCAACTCTCTTGCGCGATGAAGTTGTGCTTTAACAGTACCTAGCGGTGCCTCTAACTCTCTTGCTATTTCTTCATAACTCAATTCGTCAAAGTACCTTAATTTAACTAAGCGTTGATATTTTGCTGGTAGTTTGTTGACAAACATTTGTACAAGGGCAATTTTTTGAGCTTTGATCGCTTCTTCTTGGGGGTTGAGGTTCTTGTCTTGAACATCTATTGTTACTGCATCCCCGTTATCGTCTTTAAAAGAAGTGTTGAGACTCATCGTATCGAGTCTTTTTTTACGAATAAAATCAATGGTGTTGTTGGTAGCAATTCTAAACAACCAAGTACTGAATGTGAAATCTTTTTTAAATTTATGTAAATTCTTGAATGCCTTAGCAAATGCTTCGATGGTCAGGTCTTCTGCGTCATCCACGTTCCTTACCATTTTCAAAATCATGTGATAAACGGGCTTTTTATACCGTTGCATCAAACTCGCAAAAGCTTGTTGATCTTGTTCTTCTACAGCCCTATCAATAAACTTGAAATCTTGTAGTGCTTTCTCTGAAAATTGTTTACCTAACTCCATTTAATTCTTTTCGCAGTGAGTACCCTCAATCCAACTACCAAGTAAAATAAATTGTATAACAAATCTATTAATGGTAAGGTGAACGGTCGAATTCTCACTCCAAGTTTTAGACCTATCCGGGTAAATATAGTATAAAAAAGTATGCTCCTAATCCCAAATAATGACAAAATCAAAATTATGTCAAAATGGTTAAAAAGTAGAATAAAGAGCAATATCCAACCGAACCAATTAGATAACGCAAAAAGACCCAATCGCGTTCGGTCTTTTTTTCGATAATGTGAACCAACTGATAAATGGCGGATTTTCTGTGTGAAATAACTTGTCCATGTAGTTTTTGGTTCTGATAAAGTCTGTGAATCAGAATCAATTATGATTTTGGTATTGTTAGGAGTTGCGTATTTGTTAACGAGAAGGTCATCATCTCCTCCGACAATATGTGAGGTATTAGTAAATGAGTCTTTAAGAAATACCGATTTTTTATAAGCAAGGTTCCGGCCAACGCCCATATAAGGGTGGCCGGCCAAGGCAAAGGACAAATATTGAAGACCAGTCCAAAGCGTCTTAAATTGTATGAGTTGATTTAATAACCCTTTCTTTCGAATGTAAGGAGAGAAGCCTAAAACAATTTCCGTATCTGTGTGAAGTTGTGCTGCCATCAGGGTTATCCAATTACTGCTTTTGGCGATGCAATCGGCGTCAGTTAGCAGCACTATATCATAAATTGCGGCTTCTATTCCATTTTTCAAAGCATATTTTTTACCTGACCAATTTGGAGGGAGCTTTTTTATATTGATGACATTAAGGTTTTTATGCTACATTGAAGCATCATTTAATAATTGGAATGAGCCGTCACTTGACCTGTCATTAACGATAATAACTTCATAAATTGGATGCGTTTGATTCATCAAACTCTTTATCAAAAACGGAATGTTTTTCGCTTCGTCCTTAAGAGCAATAACGATGGAGACAGGTTGTGATTTCTCTATAGAAGCAGGTGATGGTTTATAAAATAAAAGTTGTCTGAAATACTTGAGCACATACACTGTTTGCACAAGCTGGGTAAAACAGAAAAATATAAAAAGGTATAAACTCAAGGTATTTAGTTGATGAATGGAAAATTAAAGAATTAACAATTACCGATTAGTATTATTTTTGTGCGATAATAAAAAGCGATGAAATTTAAGCTAGAAGCAGAGGATTCGAAATCAAAAGCAAGGGCAGGTAAAATTACCACAGCACATGGAGAAATTGAAACTCCCATTTTTATGCCTGTGGGCACAGCTGGCTCTATTAAAGCGGTGCATCAACGGGAGTTGAAGAACGATGTGAAAGCGGAGATTATTCTTGGTAATACCTATCACCTTTATTTAAGGCCGGGATTAGATGTGATCAAAAAAGGTGGAGGACTTCATAAGTTTAATGGTTGGGACAAACCTTTACTGACCGATAGTGGCGGTTACCAGGTTTATTCTCTTTCCGGCACAAGAAAAATCAAGGAAGACGGTGTAACATTTAAGTCACATATTGATGGTGCTAAACATGTTTTCACACCCGAGGGGGTGATCGACATTCAGCGTGTTATTGGGGCTGATATCATGATGGCATTTGATGAATGTACGCCATACCCTTGTGATTATTCATATGCCCGTGAATCTCTAGATATGACACACAGGTGGCTGAAAAGGTGTTGTGATAGATTTGATAGCACCGAAGCACATTATGGTTATGACCAAACGCTTTTTCCAATCGTTCAAGGAAGTACGTACAAGGACCTACGAGAAAAATCAGCAGCAACAATTGCGGCTTATGAAAGGGAAGGAAATGCTATTGGAGGCCTTTCAGTTGGGGAACCAGCTGAGATGATGTATGAACATACTGACATCGTTTGTGACATCCTTCCTAAAGACAAGCCGCGCTACTTGATGGGAGTCGGAACACCTGAGAATATATTAGAGTGTATCGCGTTGGGAGTAGATATGTTTGATTGTGTGATGCCAACAAGAAATGCAAGAAATGGTATGTTGTTTACTTCTGAAGGAATAATAAACATGCGCAATGAAAAGTGGAAGGCTGATTTCAGTCCAATAGATCCGAATATGAAGGGCTATGTAGATTCTTTTTATAATAAAGCGTACTTAAGACACTTAATCACGAGCAAAGAAATTTTAGGCGCACAAATTGCTAGTATCCATAACCTGTCCTTTTATCTATGGTTGGTAAAGGAGGCAAGAGAGCAGATTAAGTTGGGTACATTTGCTAGTTGGAAAAACATTATGGTAAAGAAAGTTACACAGCGCTTATAAATGCGACTTTTAGACAGGTACATACTGGGGAAGTTTTTGACCACTTATTTTTTCGTGGTAGTAATCCTTGTATCTATTGTTTCGATCATCACATTTTCTGAAAGGAATGAGAACTTTATTAAGAATGATGTCTCAACAATTGAGATCCTAGAGTATTTTATGAATTTCGCCCCATACATGGCGAATTTAATTACACCACTTACGGTTTTTATTGCCGCTGTTTTTGTGACTTCAAAGTTGGCAGGCCATACAGAAATTATTGCAATTTTGGCTGGAGGAGTTAGTTTTACAAGGTTTATGCGGCCTTATTTTATGGGGGCAATGATCATCGCAATTCTAAGCTTCGTATTTACTGGGTGGATAATCCCAAATGCTAATAAGTCAAGGGTGGCTTTTGAACAGAAGTATTTTGAGGATAACACTTATAACTTTAGTGACCGAGATGTTCATTTTAAAGTGAGTCCAACAAGCTATGTTTATTTGGCCTCGTATAATTCTTTTAAGGATGAAGGACACCGGTTCACTTTAGAAGAGATTCAGAATAAAGAGGTGGTGTATAAACTATCTGCTAGGCTGATCCGATGGGATTCAACAGAAAATGGATGGAAAGCAAGGGATTGGAATATAAGGACCTTCAAAGAACTAGGAGAGGATTATCAATATGAAAATATTCGGGATACTTTGCTTCATCTTAACATGACACCGAGTGATTTTACTAATAATAAGGACCTTGAACAAACATTAACCTTAAATGAGCTCAACGATTATATTGCCAATTTGGAGTTAAAAGGGGCTGACAATATTCAAATTTATAGGATTGAAAAGTACATCAGGTTTATGTCACCCTTTTCTGCTTTGATCTTGACTTTTATAGGTGTTATCGTGTCATCAAGGAAAACTAGGGGAGGCGTAGGTTTTCAAATTGCAATCGGTTTCTTAATTGCATTTATTTTTATCATCCTTTTTATTGCATCAAAAAGCATGGCGGAAACAGGTTCGATTAATCCCCTGTTGGCCGTTTGGATGCCTAACATTGTCTTCAGTGGTGTGGCCATGTTGATGTATAAAATTGTGCCTAAATAATGGGTGCCACCGCTTCGGTTAAAGATTATTTAAAACTACATTTTATAGTTGTGCTTTGGGGTATTACCTCAATTCTGGGTATGGAAATATCAATGCCAACGACCGATGTTGTGTTGTACAGGACAGGTATTGCTGCGCTAGCTTTGCTCATTTTAATGAAGTTTAGAAAGCAATCAATTAAGCTTGAAAAGTCTGATTTGATCAAAATCCTTTGTACTGGTATGATAGTAGCCACACATTGGGTTTTATTCTTTGAATCTGCACGTGTATCGACAGTTTCTGTGTGCTTGGCTGGTATGGCGACAGTTACTTTCTGGACCAGTCTACTAGAACCTATTTTAGGCAAAAGAAAAGTTAAAGTATTCGAAGTAGCATTGGGATTAGTGGCAGTTGTTGGAATAGCCATTATTTTTCAATTTGAGTTCGATAATGCTTTAGGTCTTATATTGGCAATTGCCGCAGCGTTCCTTTCTGCATTTTTTTATGTATTGAATTCACATTACACTAAAAAGCATTCTCCCTATGTCATTACATTTTATGAAATGATTGGTGCTTGTTTCACGCTACTCATCTTCATTCCAATTTATCAAACTACAATTTTAAACACTGATGTTGGTTATGCAATTCCAACAACCAGAGATATAGGCTTTCTTTTGGTGTTATCATTGGCATGCACTGTTTACGCTTTTGCCGAATCTGTCGAGTTGATGCGTAGGATATCAGCTTTCATGGTCAACCTTTCGATTAACCTAGAGCCCATATACGGCATCATCATGGCCGTTTTGATATATGGAGACAAGGAAAAAATGAGCAGTGGTTTTTATTGGGGTACGCTTATTATTTTGGCCTCAGTGCTAGGCTATCCTTGGCTAAACAAGAGGTTTCGTTGATCAGTATAAATTCTTATCTTCATCATTTCATACCCTATGCAGAATTTTTTAAAAGAACTCAAGCGAAGAAATGTAATCAAGGCCTTGGTGTCCTATGCGGTTGTTTCTTGGCTTATTCTGCAAGTAGGTGCGTTGGTTTTTCCAATGTTTGGCATTAACCAAGCCCTCCTCAGGTGGGTATTTGTTGCGCTGGCCGTTGGTTTACCGGTTTGGATAGTTTTCGCTTACATCTATGAATTAACGCCTGAAGGCTTTAAGAAAACGGATGAAGTTGATGCTGAAGAGTCAATTCGAAGCAATACTGGTAAAAAGTTGAATGCCTATTATAATAGCTGGGCTTTCATTGGCGGTGATTTTGTTAGTATTCGATCGGTTTTATAAAATTGATGTAAGTCTCGACAATGAACTTGATAGGTCCGTTGCTGTGCTTCAATTTGAAAATGTGAGCGCTTCAGAAGACGCTTATTTTGCACAAGGCATGACCGAAGATATTTTGACCCAAATCTCTAAAATTGGTGATATACGAGTACTTTCAAGTCTTTCATTAAGAGATTATGATAGCAAAGGCAAAACAGTGAAGCAGATTGGAGATGAACTGGGTGTCACACATATATTGATGGGGAATGTTAGAAGATCAGAAAATGATTTTCGAATTGGCTGTCAGCTGATAGATACTGCTAGCGAAAGTGCAATTTGGGCGCAGACCTTTGATAAAAAGATGTCTAACCTTTTTGCTATGCAAACAGAAATAGCTAAAGAAATAGCAAGTTCATTGAATGCAACCATTTCTAACAAAGAAGAGAAAGTGATTGATAATATCCCTACTGAAAATATGGAGGCTTATGATAAGTACTTGAAAGGCCGGGCGATTATCAGTTCAGGAAAAGAGACTGATGTGAGAAAAGAAAACTATTATAAAGAAGCTATTTCCTTGGACCCGTTTTTTGCGAATGCTTATGCCAGCCTTTCTAGTACTTATTCTTTGGGTATTTATGATCATGGAAGCTTTAGCCGGGATTTTTTAGATACCGCATATACCATGGCCCAAAAGTCCTTGGACCTGAATCCGGAATTGTCTAGCGCATGGCATGCTTTAGGTCTGTATTACACGGTTACTGGTAAAGGTGATGAAGCTGTTACTATGTATCAGAAAGTTCTGGAACTTAACCCCAATTCAGCTGGAGCTTATAATAATTTGTCAATTTACCTTGAACGTGAAGGAAATATAGCCAAAGCTATTACCTATCTAAAGAAGGCAATTTCATTAAAACGACCCAATTCACCGGAGTTGCACACTGAATATTCTAATCTTAGTAACATTTATTGGCAGCTGGGTATGACCGACAGATCAATCGCGGCTGCCGAAAAATCTTTAGCCATAGAAGATGACCCTCTTACAAGAGTTCATTTGGCGGTGGCTAGCTATATCAAAAGGGATACATTGAGAATGTATGAAAATTTAGAACGAATATTGGAATTGGACCCCGATAGTCCGGTGAATCTATCATTCTATGTTACCATGAATTTTGAATTTTTGGGTAATGAGAAAGGCAAATTGTACTTGGAAGAACTAAAGGCGGCAGAGAATTATGATATTAGGGATTTCCCCTTTGTAAATAATTATGATGCACTATTGGCTTTACAAAAAGGAAATGTAGATCAGGCTGACCAGTTATTAGACCAGAACTTGGATTTTTATCTTTCAGAAATGGAAAAGGGAGTACAATTTCAAAATTATTTGTATGAAATCGCTTCTATTTATGCCATTCAGGATGAACAGGATAAAGCGGTAAAGTGGTTGAATACCTTAGTTGATGATGGTTATATCAATGTTTATGCATTGGAAGGTTCTCGTCTTTTTGATAATCTTCATGATAATGAGGGTTTTAATCAAATTATTAACAGATTATACGCCAAAAAAGACTCTTTAAGAGCAGTGGTCATATAAGAAGAAATAAGCGGCCCAATACGTTCTTTGGAAGACTGAATCGATAGCAACAATTTCTTTAGTTATTTTTATCTGTCACTAATCGCTGCGTAATCGAGAGATTCAGCCGAGGAAATATATTTAAAGAAACAATGACTGAAAAAAAAGTAGTGGTAGTAGGTGCTGGGATATCAGGTTTGGTAGCCGCTATTGAACTTGAAAAAAAAGGATATTCTCCTATTATTCTAGAAGCTTCTTCAAGCGTTGGAGGACGCGTTAAAACAGACAAAGAGGGAGACTATCGTTTTGACCACGGCTTTCAGGTATTACTGACTGCATACCCTGAGGCGCAACGCTATCTTGATTACGATACTTTGAATTTGAAGAAGTTTCTCCCAGGTGCAATCATTCATGGCAACCATGGTAAATTCCTTGTTGCAGATCCGTTGCGTCAGCCCTCGGCTTTACTGGCCATGATCAGTTCGCCAGTAGGTACCCTGACGGACAAATGGAAAATGTGGCGTTTAACAGAAACGCTCAAGAAGAAGTCTTTAAAGGAAATATTTGAAGGTCCCTCTATATCAACGCTAGCTTATCTGAAGGACTTAGGTTTTTCCGATCGTATCTTAAATAATTTCTTTCGCCCGTTTTTTGGTGGCATCTTTTTGGAAGATGAATTGCAAACCTCTTCTCGAATGTTTCAGTTTATCTTTAAAATGTTTTCAGAGGGGCATGCCGCCATACCAGAGGAGGGGATGCAAGCAATACCAGACCAACTGGCCGGACAGTTGAAAAAAACGGAACTTAGGTTCAATACTGCGGTCACGTCTATTTTAGAGGACGTCATCCAAACTACAAACGGTGCTTTAGGGTATGATAGGGTGATTATTACGGTTCCTCCGCATGGCTTGTTGCCCGATTATCAGTCAGAGAGTACGGCCTACCAGAGTACAGTTAATAGTTATTTTTCCATCCCAAAATTCAAAAAGTCGAATTGTATAGGACTGAGACCCATTGGCCATCGCCTTATTAACAATTTATGCGTGATCTCTGATATTGCACCCTCTTATGCTTCCGGTGACGCTGCATTACTTTCAGTTTCTGCAATAGGACACCAGTCTTTAAAAGGGCAGGACTATACGGAAGCTTTAATAGATGAGCTTAGCACGATACTAGGTTTGAAAGCAACTGACCTTAAGTTTTTAAAACATTACAATATTGAGAAGGGGCTTCCTATTCTAAAGGAACCACATTTGCAACTTGGAGAGGCGGAAGCGAGCTATAATGATAAGGTTTATTTAGCAGGTGATTATCTATTAGGTGGCTCGCTTAATGCAGCCATGATTTCTGGACGAGAGGTAGTGCAAATTATGTTGAACAGAATGGAGAGATAAAACGTTTGAGAGGCTTTTATGTCTGACTCTTTTTTGGAGCTCCTAATTCTTAAATCATCGGCAATATTATGTCTAATAATTAGAACCTTCGGGAGCACTTAATTGTTTATAATTTTTAATTAGTCAATTATTTGGAATATGCTATTCGAAAACTCTTATCACTCAAAAAAAACTAACGAAGAAATTCAGAAGCTTGTTGGTAAATCCATAGGTTTTATGGATCGTATTAAAATGGGTGGTGTTGGCTCTCAGCGTTTTTTAGTTGAAGAAGCTGATTCAGAAATGACAGCCCTTTTAAGTACCCAAAATTCACCACCCTATACCAATATCGAGCTGCGTCCTAGAGGAATTATTATGTCGTTTAGAATTAAGCTGGATAATTGGGTGCTGGTATTGCCCTATCATAAATTGAGTGTTTTTAAGAATGCTAAACAATTAATTATCCACCAAGATCATTGGAAGTTGAAACTTTCGACAGCCAATAATATAAAATTTAATCTCAAATTTTTTCAAAAACTTCTGAGACTAAAAGCTGAAATGACACATAGCATTTAGTGATTATTGGATTGCCTATTTTATTTTTTTAACACTGACTTATTTGTCCAGTGTATGCATTATTGTCCTGATATATTGATTACTACATGACCAACCTTTTGCCCAGATTCAACAAATTCTTGAGCTTCGGCCATTTGCTCAAGTGGGTAATGACGGTCAATCAATGCTTTTATTTTACCAGCCACCATAAGGGATTTTAAGTAGTCAAGCGCTTTTGGGTCTTCTTTAGCTAAATCGTAGATGAATTTTTTATTAGAAGTCAAGTTGCTCCATTTTCCCTGAGCGACTTGTTTTATCCACGGAGTTGCCAAAACATAACGCCCTTTAGGATTTAGAGATTTAATGTTTCGTAGAATGGAATCTTTGCCTGCAACATCAAAAATTGCATCATAGGTTTTTCCATTTTGTCTAAAGTCTTCTTGTTTAAAATCAATCACATTATCTGCTCCGATTGTCTTTAATGCATCCAATTTTTCTGTACTGTCTACAGCAGTTACCACGGCTCCGAAATATTTGGCCAACTGTACTGCATAGCTTCCAAAGCAACCAGCGGCTCCAATAATCAAAATGGATTGCCCTGGTTTGATCTCACATTTTCGGATATAATGTAAGGCATTGAGCCCTCCGGTGGGGAGAGTAGCTGCATAATCAAAGCTGATTTTAGAAGGTTTGTGTGTAATGAGCTTTGTGCTATTCAAGCAGGTGTATTCAGCATAAGCACCAAATTTTAATCCCGTGCCACCTAAAACTTCATCACCAACTTTAAAATTGGTCACATCTTTTCCAACAGCTTCAATTACACCAGATAATTCCATTCCTAGAATCGGTCTTTTAGGTTTAAAAAGACCAAAATACAATCGGAGAGGAAGCCAAAACAAAACATGCATGTCAAACCTTCTCAATTCACAGTCACCTGGAGTAACAGTGGCATTGATATTTTTAATAAGCACTTCATTGTCCTTTGGGATAGGCTTTTGCGCTTCCCCAAATTTAAGAAGTCTGGGCGCACCATATTGAGTCCAAAGAATTGCTTTCATATTAAATTTTTTAAAGCGCCCTATTTATTTGATAATAGGAAGTTGGTTAAAAGTGCAATCATATCCTATAATAAGGGAAGTAACGGTCCATTTCAATATTTGCTTATCAATGTAAAAGTGCATTGCAGCATTAACGAAAATAACTAGTTTAGGAGATATAATTATTCATTATGAGAACAATAGGTGTAGGCGGCTCAGATGCAGCAACAGAATTAGCAAAAATTCAAGACATGACTTTGGATATTCGTCCAATTCAAAAAGAAGAATACTTAAGTAGGATTGCTAAGGCTGCATTGCTAATTGAAGAAAATGACTTTGATGCAGTCTATGTACATGCTGGTACGAGTATGACTTATTTCACAGGCACTCCTTGGCATCCCTCTGAACGGATGGTGGGTGTATTGATCTTTCCTGATGGCGCGTTGGAGTACATTGCTCCGGAATTTGAAAAAGGCACTTTACTTGGCTTTATGACTATTGAAGGTCCTGTAAGTACTTGGGAAGAACATGAAAGTCCTTATGAATTAGTGGGAGAGGTACTTTCTAATCAAGGATTAACAAGTGGTAGAATTGGTTTGGATGAGCAAACGCCATTCTTTATGTCTGAGCATTTAAGAATTTCTAACCCAATGTTCGAATTCTCGAGTGCCAAATCCGTAATCACCGGTTGCCGAAGCATTAAATCAAAGCATGAAATTGCGATCATAAAACGATTGATGGAAATCACACTTGAGGTGCATGCCGCAACTGCTAGAATGGTGAGACCTGGTATTAGTGCAGCAGAAGTGGAGGATTTTATTGAGGCTGCGCATATCAGAGCAGGTGTCCCATCGGGTAATTACTTCTGCATCGTGTTATTTGGACCTGATTCGGCATTCCCACATGGTGTTAAAACACCTCAAGATTTAGTGGAGGATGATGTTGTGCTCGTGGATACTGGCTGTCAATTGCATGGTTATATTTCTGACTTGACGAGGACTTATGTTTATGGTGAAATCAGCGATAGACACCGAGAGATTTGGAATATAGAGCGCAATGCAGTGCAAGCTGCTTTTGATGCTGCCAAGAATGGTTTGCCATGTGGTGACTTGGACGTTGCAGCAAGAAATTACATAGTATCACAAGGCTTAGGTCCGGATTATCAAATCCCGGGATTACCGCATAGAACAGGACATGGAATAGGCATGGATATCCATGAATCACCAAATTTGGTAAGAAATGATAGAACGCCTCTGGCTTCAGGTATGTGTTTTAGTGATGAGCCTATGATTTGTGTTCCAAATGAATTTGGGATCAGGTTGGAGGACCATTTCTATATGACCGACGATGGACCCGAATGGTTTACATTGCCTAGTAAGTCAGTAGAAGATCCTTTTGGCTAATTACTTTTTCTGACTTGAGGCATACATGTCACCATACTTTAGAAGCTGTTTTTTGCCTTCAATGTTAAATTGAGTAGGTACGGTTTTGATACCCTCAAGAGTTGAAATGTTAACCTCAAAGTGCAAATGAGCACCAGAGGTAAATCCGGTATTGCCACTATATCCAATAAGTTGACCCTGTTCTACAATATCAGATAGTGCTACTACAACACCATTCTGTTTTAAGTGGTAATATTGTGCGAATGAACCATCATTGTGTAGCACAGTGATGTAATTAGCAGCGTCTAAACACCTGGGTGCTTCACATCCTGTATTAGAATCCTCTTTGGAATCGATAATCACTCCTGACCTGGCGGCTACTATTTTAGTGCCGATGGGCATAGTAAAATCTAAGGCTTTTTTTGATTGATGAGAAAACTTCCCATTGTAGCCTTGGGTTAATTTGAAATCGATTTCATCGCTGAACGGCAGCATGTATGGAAATGTATCGTCATGTTTGGCATTGACATCTCCAAAATAAATGGTGTACTCATAGCCAAAAGAAACCTTGCCTTGGCCGGTAAGTTCTAATTCAATAAGCTTTAGTTTTTTAGTGTTCGGAGGTATGAAGAAAACATCCTGGGATGTGCCTATGTTCCTAAAACCTTTGTATTCCATTTCAATTCTAACTGATTTAGAAACAAAGCCGGAGTTATCAGCATAGACTGTTAAGTCACTCTCTGTATTTTCATAATAGACTTTAACAGCACTTTCTCCTTGACTGAAGAGGGTGTTTGTGATTAGAATAATTAGGAAGAGTAATACACTACGTTTCATTTTTGATCAATAAGGACAACGATTAAAAGAATATACGCAAAGACGGTCTAAAGGATAAATTCTTTTATAACCCAGTTTTCTTCAGTCTTGATGACGGGCTTGTTTGTAAACAACCCGAACATTGTAGAGCCTGATCCGCTCATTGAAGCGTATACTGCTCCATTTTGGTACAATTGATCTTTTATCGCAGAAAGCGATGAATATTGGTCAAATAGACTCAGTTCAAAATCATTCACCAACTCTTTTTGCCATCGTACGAAGTCTTTTGTTAGTAATAACTCGGTCAAGTCAGTTATTGATTTTTGCGGTACTACACCTGAATAAGCTTGGCTTGTAGAGACATGTATACCAGGATTTATTACTAATAAATACAAGCCAGACAGGTCTAAATCAATAGGTTCAAGGGCTGTGCCTGTTCCCGTAGCGATAGCGGGTGAATTGTTAATAAAGAAAGTACAATCACTTCCTAGTTGGGAAGCATAGTCTTCCAGAATATTATCTTCTAGAAACAATTGAAATTCATTGCTCAATAGTTTTAGCATGAAAGCAGCATCTGCTGAACCACCTCCCAGACCTGCCCCAATTGGGATAAGTTTATGTAAATGAATGTCTAGATGAGGGAGGGAAAAATCTTTCTTAAGAAGTTTGTAGGCCTTTAAGACGATGTCATCTTCATTTTTACCCGGTATTTCTATGCCTGTGGCATAAAAGGCTGTCTTTTGCGAAGGCACTACTTCTAACATATCAGACCACGGAATAGGATAGAGGCAACTATTGATGGAATGATAGCCGTTTGGTAGCTTCTCAGTAATTTGAAGCCCAAGGTTGATCTTTGCGTTTGGAAATACAATCAAAATCTTAGATCGTCATTCCCACTAAGATGAACCCCAAAAAACGATGTTAATCGATAGAGGATCAATGTCAAGGTGGGAACGACGAAAATGGAGTTTAAAATTACTTAGTCAATTCTTCTATCAACTCACCAGTGATCCCTGAAGTTGAGAACCCACCGTCATGCATTAAATTTTGCATGGTAACCATTTTGGTCATGTCCGAAAACATTGTAACACAGTAATTGGCACAATCTACAGCAGTTGCATTGCCAAGTGGTGACATTTTATCTGCATAAGAATAAAACACATCAAATCCTCCAACGCCTGAACCAGCTGTTGTCATTGTAGGTGATTGAGATATTGTGTTCACTCTTACATTCTTAAGCCTTCCAAAGCGCTCTCCGTAGCTTCTAGCTACAGATTCAAGCATTGCTTTGGCTTGTGCCATATCAGAATAATCAGGGAAGGTACGTTGCGCAGCGATGTATGAAAGTCCCATAATTGAACCCCACTCATTCATTGCGTCCAATTTTTCAGCAGTTTGCATCACCTTATGAAATGAAATGGCAGAAACATCTAGTGTTTTCATTAGCCAATCATAGTTAAGGTTACCATAATCTCTTCCTTTTCTCACATTTGGACTCATGCCAATCGAATGCAAAACAAAGTCAATTTTACCACCAAGGATCTCCATTGACTTAGTAAATAGGTTTTCTAAGTCTTCAATGGATGTAGCATCTGCTGGAATTATTTCAGCACCACATTCTTCAGCAAGTTGATTGATTGCTCCCATACGCATCGCAATTGGAGCGTTTGTTAATGTGAATTCAGCGCCTTCAGCCTTAGCCACTTGCGCTACTTTCCATGCGATAGACCTTTCGTCTAATGCGCCAAAAATGATTCCTCTTTTTCCTTTTAATAGGTTATGTCCCATAATTTGTTCGTCTTAATCTTTGGTAAAAATAGATATTTGAAATTAGAATTGAATATTTCATTCATCAAATCCAATATTAAAAAATAAAATTACCTCTTATCGAAAAAACAAAAGGAGTATGTGTCTCATTTCCAGTGTCTTTCCTGATTATTAACTGAGTATAAGGCTGCATTGCGATATGGTCTGAGATTTTGATAAGCCAGTTTAACTCAATTAATGATTCGCTTTCTACGTTATAGAGGTCTACGACTTCTTGATACTGAGCGTTAGTACTTGCGTGTGCTACTGCGAGCCCCAATTCGTTTTCTCTATTAATTCCTATCAAATTCATTGCCGTAAAACCAGCACCAAAATAAAAGTCAATGTCACTTAGTTTATTAGTTGAGGTATTAAATTGGTAAAAAAAGTTGAGTGATTTGTCTTCTTTTTGATAAAGTCTAATGTCAGTGACAGTGTAGATTCCCCATAATCCTCGAATCATATTAGTACTTTCTTTTTCTTGAAATAATCCGCTATGATGATACGCTCCGAATTTTGTAACAACCCTATCTTTAAACAAATGAAATTCAGGCTCAATTATGAAAATGACTCCTTTGTCTCTATCGAAGGACCATGATTTTGCCAAATAGTTTTCTTTCATGGGAAAGGACCCGTTATAAAGACCTGCCCTTAAAAGTGTTTTTGTTCCTAACATGATTTCAGATGTCAAAGACATTGCCGTAAAAGGAAAAGTGGGCATGTCTACATTAATAGTCATTACAGGGTCAATTCCGAAGGAACTACTCGAAAACAATCCGCCATTTTCAGTGGCCAAGAATTCTGAATTAATGTCTTGTTGCCCAAATTGAAGATTGAACTTTGGTGCCCTGTACTCATAAAAAATTTCTCCAAATCCATATTTTAGGCCTGCCTCTAAATTCGAAAAGGTTTGAAGATCGCCAGCCCTTGTGGCAGAAGGTTCACTATCATGTGTGAAAGATAGTCCAATATGAAAAGAGTGCCTTTCTCCATAAGTGAAGTGAGAAATGTTTTGTAACCAACCTAAAGTTGCGACATGTGATTCACCAAATGGCGTAGTGTACACTAAAGCTTCTCCTGAATAAGAAAACTCATTAAGGTATTCAAGTTTCGTTTGAGTGAAACTTGTATGATTTAGAATTAGGATCAAAAAAAAAGCAAGACTGGGTACGATCTTGCTTCTTGATTTTAAAATCATTTTCGAAGATATCAACTTTAAATTTATGTGCAAATCGAAAATGACAATCAATAATTATTGATCAACAAATGGGTTGCCAATCTTCTCTTTTTTTAATTCCGTATAATTAGTAAATGTGCTTCTAGGCTGGCTTTAGCAAGACTTGCAGCTCCAGTTAATTCTTGTAAAAGTAAATTAGTTACTTCATAAGGGTCATTTTCTAAGTGATAAAATTCTTGATCACCATTTGTATTCTCAATGAGCTTGTAGGTTGTATTTCTAATGCTCCACTGTTCATTAGTCCCAACACTTTTTTCTGAGTAGATGAATTCGCGACTTGCGCCTGAAGTAGAAGTCAATAAAGCACTGAAATCTTGACTGTCATTTATTTCGTCCACATTTGCCCCTGCAATTGTCGCAATTGTAGCAAACAAATCAGTAGAGTTAATCAATGCATTTTCATCACCAATTCTTGAAACACCTTTCCCGCTAATGTACATCGGTGTATTAACACCTCCCTGATATACAGTTCCTTTCGCTCTTGATGCTGAATAG
>Ga0115557_1000769_pt1 | contig 22430 bp, 13 predicted proteins | sample COGITO_mtgs_1104_FD_87280 | JGI IMG/M metagenome (GOLD analysis project Ga0115557, IMG submission 87280) | Pelagic marine microbial communities from North Sea - COGITO_mtgs_110421 | ecosystem: Environmental > Aquatic > Marine > Epipelagic | place: Germany:Helgoland, sampling site Kabeltonne...
AATCTTCGATTCTTTCGATGTGGCACCTCAACAGAAGAAGAAAGAAAGCCAACAGCAGGTGGTCGACCCGATGGCTGCCTCTAACTCAATCTTCGATTCTTTCGATGTGGCACCTCAACAGAAACAGAAACAACCTTTGACACCGCCGACTAGTTCGAGTTCAGATAGCGATTCTTATCAATCTCTCGACTGCGCTAAGACAACTTCTCCCTTGATTACACCAAGTACAGAGATCCGCGGTGAAAAACCGACATCTGAATGGATCCTTGAAAGCAAGGAGAAGAACAAAGATCTTCTGAATAGCATTGCCGCGTCAAGGTTGATGAGAGAATCGTGTAATCTCACCTCAAATGTCTCTTTCCAAGAAATAGCATCCCTCGACCTTACCTCATCGCTTTCAGAATCCCTCTCAAAGATCTCCGAGAGATTTTCTCTTTCCTCCGACGACGTCATCGCAAGAGTAAAAATCAACAATCCACCTTCTCCTGATCTATTTTCTTGTCGTCTGGCTGCAATTTGCCTACTGCTCAGGGTCGCCGGCGACGCAGACTCCATTGAAGGTATGGCAATCGCTGCATGCGATCACGCGGCATCTCTTTGCGCGAGGCTATGTGTCGAGTCGGATGAATTCGCGCTCGGCAACGAGAATGATATAACCGACGAGCAGATCACCAACTGTGCGACGCAACTTGAGCTGATACTCTGGCTTGAGGTTGGTGGCTGTTTGATCCTTAACGATAGCCTATTTGAGGAGTGTATTGTGGCAGTAAGGGTTTGTCTTCTTGTCAGGAGCTGGAGAACCAGTAACCACCAGACGATGGAACTTTTGTTGAATTCTGTTCCAGACTATGTGCCACGAGCAAGTGGTGGCCACGATTCAATAGCTCGAAGGAACAGTAGCATTTCGAGCGTACATCCGGTATTCTCGACGGTGTTCTCAAATGACGAAGGCGACATCAAAGAAAGCGAAGCGTGGGCATTTTTGGTGGACTATACACGAGCTGAGGCTGATTCAAGACTAAAGGATTCTCTGCCCGGGACTTGCATAATTCGACCCTCCTCGGATCGCTCCCAAAGTAGTTTTAGCTTGAGCTTCAAAGGCGACGACGCCACTTACAAGGGAAAGGTTCAGCACGCAATCATCCGCGGGGGTGCTGATGGCTTCAGGTGTGGCAGTTTCGGCCCGTGCCAGAAGCTGAGCAACCTTTTGACAGTAATCAGTGACAATTTGCCCTGCAATCTTCTCTTGAATAACCCTCCCTTAAGGGAGGATCACATCGTAACCGAGGTGGTGGAGCATAAACCATCACCCAATTGTGCCCTTTTCCGGACGCTGTCAATGAAAACTTCGTCAACCTCGGCGTCAAATCCCAATTTCCCCTCCTCCACAGAACAGACTTGCAGCACCGAAAGAGCAGAGCAGATGAAGGTCGTGCTTTACATGATTAAGCTGCTGATCGTGGGTAGGATGAAATCGCAAGTTGGCAGAATCGTCGCTAACAAGACGAAGAGCCGAAGCTACCGGATTCTGAGTGAGTGGAGAACTCTACTAGATGTAAAATTCTTGCACTTGCTAAGTAATGTTAACTTAGTGCACAAGGCCACATTTCTTGTAGAGAACAACGAGAGAGGTAGCATAAACGTTCTCCCAGATGGAAGCCTTGATATAGGAAACGTCGACATCGGAGACAGCGTGATACGAAACATGATCAAGCCGTCCAGTGGTGTCGACTTCATAACCGAAAGGATCGGTCCCAACTCGCAGGTTTTCATCGTTCTGTTTAAGAAGAGACAGGCTGCCGAGTGGATGGCGCGGACTGATTTTGTCGACACCATCGAAGAGGGAAAAAAAATGCTGGACGACATGGCGAAACGGCGGGTTATAGAGAACGTGCACGTGGGACTGGTTGAGGAAAGAATGAGCATTGATGGGGAGGGAGACGAACTTTACAACCCTCTCAAGCCCCCAACGCCGCCAGGAAGTCCAAAAAGAAACAATGGCGACGAAGAAGATGTGTATTATCGGTTCGTGGACCCTTGGGAGGTGGAAAGTTGGTTGAGTGACGAGAGTGTCTCTCCGATCGGAGCCATTGGGAGGAATATCTACAGCGCTGTCAATACCGGGAACCAGAGTGTCTTCGATTCGATTATTCAGGACATAGGCGGACCGAGCTGCCTGTCACTTTGGAATGCGCACCAGGGGGAGCGGCGCATCATCGACGCAATATGCAGCATCAGACAAGGGTGCGATCCTGGTGGTTGGGATCTGCACAATATGTATTTGAGAGCGCTTAAGATGGGCCTGGAGAGGAATCACGTTTTTGCGAGAATGGGAATGAACCTCAGAAATATCGCGAAAATTAGAGTTGAGCTTCTTGACCTGAAGAATTTGTCGCCAGCCTCTAGCAGCGGCTTTAAATTAACGGCATATAGTGTCTTGAGGCTGAAGCGTGGGGGTGCCGGGGGAGGCGGAGGAGCCCCGCTGAACAATAAGAGCAGAACGAGGGACAGTTGCATGACAAAGCCCGTGAAAGTTGAGAAAAGGGGCGGCGTTAGTCAAGCTGGCAGCTGGGGATCATCGTGCTCTTTCCGCTTTGCCCTTCCCGAAGGGATCGGGGCACGAGGGACGGACCCTGACTACTGCAAGGACTCCCTCTTCAGGGGCCCCCCGCTGCAGCTCGTGTTGGGAGTGTACGAAAAGCGGGCGATTCTCGCGGACCTCCTCATGGGCGAGTGCAGCATCGAGCTCAACATGAAGGAAGGGGAAGCAGTAGAGGGTTTCTTCCCTCTCGAGAATGAAAAAGAAGGAGTTGTGTGGTTTGTGAGATGCAGGGTGAGCTTGAATTTTGAGCTCATGAAGATATGTGACTTGGAAGACAAGGAGACCCGGTTACATTTAAGGCAGTACGGAAAAAAGAGGGATGGACTCACACCTCCGAGAAGTAGTAGTCTTGTAGATTTAATTGCGTCTGTCAATACTCTCATAGCTTGAGATTAGTATCGATTATGTATCGAGGGTGCTGTAAAGAAGTGAAGTGGAGTGTAGGAGAATTGAAAAAAAATTGAAAACAAGAACTTTTAGCAGAAAGATTTCATAATTTTCCCGAAACGTATCGTTGTTCTCTAACATTAATGCTTGGTTAGCGCAACCAAGTAGTCGATCAGACTTTGATCTTTGAGGATTCCTGAGTGGGTCTGCTTGTCGAACACTTTCGTTTGCACATTCTCCCACTCGTTACCACTCTCAAGACTTCGGATATTTACTGTGCCATCACCGTTCCCCTTCGTAATTTTCAAATCGTCTTCATCCCAGCTTCCATCTTTCGTGTATTCGTAGAACTCGTCTGTATCAACGCCAGTTCCATAAAGAATTCTAATATCAGCCACTTTAGGATCGGCAAGGGAAAGGATTGGCTTCACCCGGTTCAAAATTGTGGAACCGAGAGGATAGCCAACATCAGTGAAGAACTCATCGATGTTGTGAGGGCCATAAGATTTGCTTGGTGTTTTCACAGTCGCTTCATCGGTCCAGAGCTCTGCGCTTGGCAACAACCAGATGTTACTTTCATAACTGCGCTGTTCGTCTTTCACCGTTGCTGAAGAAATGCCTGGCAGAGTGTCCGCCTGACCAGTCGCATATAGCTTGTACTCATTCACACTGCCTCCAAAAACAGGGGAGATTGGTACGTAGGTTTGAATGTATTTGGATTTCCACTCATCATTGACCAACTCTCGCAGGATGTGAGATGTCCAAAGGGAGCCCATAGAGTGACCTATCAGAACTACAGGTGTGTCTTCATTCTTGGTGTAGGTATCTTCAATTAAGGAAATCGTTTTGTTCAAATAATCGTCATGGTTGGAATTGGCCGCGTAACGCCAGTCTGTAGGAGCGCTCACAATGTCAACTCCTCTCACATAGCCTTCCTTCACAAAAGCCTCGACAACATCTGCAAAGTAAGCGGAGTCAGACAACTTAATGTCAGTATCCAGGTATTCAATTCCGCACGTGTCCCCAAAACATGGCACTCTCGTCTCTACCCCATCAATATTGTGCAGCTCGTCCGCTGCGCTGTCGTATACAAGCTGGATGTTCTCGCACCAGCAGTCGATTACACCAGGAAGAAGTTGAGAAACTGACAGCCAGATATCCTCCCAGTCATTGTTTTTTGAGCAGTAGAAATGAGGACTGCTCTTTGCTTTGGAAAGTTTCGCTTGGAGCCTGTTCCCTCCAGTTCCAGGAACAATAACAACAGGGGTGTTTGCAGCAGAGACCAATGGACTTGATGTGCTGGCGAAAAGAACACCTGTTGTAAACAGGAAAGAGGGTTTCATTTTTGCCAAAAATAATGGTCAGATGGGGCTTAAATTTACTTGTTGCGTCAAAGAAGGAAAATGGACAGAAGACTGGTCTGACCAACTAGCACTTCTTGTCTGTGGGCGTCTCGGCCTCTGAAAGAGAACGCAGGTGTCAAAAACCATCAGTACGTAAACACCTGGTGCAAAAACCTTTCCTCGTGTCTCTTTTCGACCCTGGTCGACCTTAAGAAACCAAACCCGTTCCTTTTCTCTCAGTTTCTGCAGATCATTCTCCAACATTCTCCAACACTTGTCCACCCTCAGGACACTAGGACACTAGGCCCCCCCTTCCGACAAGATTCTTCCCATAGTCTATTCATCTTTTCGAGCTTGTCTACTGTTTCTCGGCCATTTATCACTCTCAATAGCCAATAATAACATGGCTGACATGATTGCAGAGGTAGTGGTGTCGTCTATTTTTGAGAAGAAGATGTCGAAACTCAAGTTAGAGGAAAAAATCTTAGAGGAAAAAATCCCCGTTAAACAAAAATCGGCGCTGCACCCGCGGGAGAAACCCACAACCCTATCTGACATCGTAATTGAGGAGGGAGAAAATGAAAATGATGCTGATAGAACATCTGACTCTACAATACGTAGCATGCCTGAAAAGACAGGTAGTAGTACCCTCTTGTGGTCGTCTAGCTACGGTCCAAAACCCTCATTTCATGACGGCACTTCTGAGTCGAACGAGGGAGACTCGCCGGTTGATAACAATGTCGTTTGGTGGCAGAAACACGGTACGACAGTCTTGTTTCTTGGGTTACTTCCCCTCTCTGTTCTCTCTCTATTACTTCTTGCCATTCCGTTTGGCGAAAGTGAAGACCCAAAAACAATGAATCACATAACTTGGCTGTTTCTGTACGACTTTTGTCTACCAGTTGGCTACAGCGCTTACATAAACTATGTGATAATCCACCATACACATATATCACACTCGGGCTTTGTTTATGTTTTCCCGCTACTGTCTGGGTCCTTGACCTTCTGCATGGTCTGCTTGAGCGGGTACTACTACGGCTTTCCCGTCAAATACTCCTTGTGTTACTTTTTCGGGAGTGTTTGTCTTGTCACGGGTGTTCTCTACGGTGCCATGGCGATGCGAGCTCGAACGCAGCGCAAAGAGAAGAAGCTCTTCAGGATCATTGTAGCGATTTGTACGATTGTGTCTTTAGGACTCGGTTGGACTTTCGCGACAATTGTCTTAAAACTATTCAACGGTTCATCTGTCTTCCTTCAAAGCGTAATTGTCTCAGCCCTGAGTATATGGAAATTCATCTGTATGCAGGGCATTAAGATCGCGAGTAAAATGGTGGATTACAGTGGGCAGAAGTATGAACTTTTATTCGTAGCGTTAAGTTCTATTTTTGTTCATTGGTTTTGGACAATCTTCACTGATATTGCATTCGCCTCTGTAGAGAGCGTGTGGACATTCATTATATATTTAGTGGTCGACATGGGAACCGGGTTGCTTTTCATCTTGCAGACGAGCGAGACCTTCCTAACAGCCGATTTTAGGAATTGGGAGCCGTATGTTGAGAACGATAGTGGGCCATTTCAAGGCTGGATATTCCGCAAAGTTCTTAAAAATAGACCTACAATAAAAAAGGTAAAGGACCTGACCGAAGATGAGAAGCTAGTGTACCATTTAGACACTCTCTTCAACTCTGTTTGCTTCTTCTTCGTCCAGATGGGAGAATGCATGTATGCGATCTACACAACCATTCTTTTCTTGGTTTGTAGGTTTGGCCCTAACTCTCAAAATTCTGCTTTATCCACCGAGAGAATTAGTGACAAGGGCTTCGAAGCTATCTTGACGTATCTATTAATCATTGTCCTGAGTGAGGTTCTTGTTACGGTACGTAGTTAATTGTTCTTCGGTGTTAGTAGCAAGATTCACCAAAACAGTGGACCTTTTTAACTAACACTACCCTCCTCACAGTATATAGCCATCAAACATATGGCAAAAGAGAGTAGAACGAATGCGTTTGATCCCCGCCCGTACATAGGCCACTTTGCGAGAGATTATTTCATGACCTTTGTATTTATTCCGCTGACATTAAACTTTCCAGTAACGATGTTACTCTTAGATCACAGTGGGATGGGTTTGGAAATTGGGGAGGATTAACCAGTTGGACTTTAACTTTTAGTAGAGTATTGAGTAGAATTTGCCCTAGATACAGTTTTTGTTCATGTTAAACTTCTACTCACTTTCCATTCACCCATACATAGCTCCAACATAGTTCGAAAGAGACTCCGAAGACAATCTTAAATAGAGCAAAGATTGCAACGAGCTGCTTCCATGTTGCCACAATTTTCATTCGCTGGAACAGATCAATCAACGCAACAGCTGCAAGAGCAATGAAACTTAGCATTAACCATTTGAAGAGATGCCAAGCGTCCGTCAGGAACACAAGCGATGTTGTTGACAAAAAGAACTTCTCTCCTTGTGTTGGATCGTTGTTCTTGTACTTATTTGTCCACGACTGAGAAGGATCCCAAAATTCCTGATCATCAAGACTCTTAAATACACTTTCTTCGTAGTGAAAGGTAAGCGTGTCCATCACAGAGTTTGCAACCCCAGCGAGAGCTAGGAGGATTGCAGGGAGAAGAAACGGGAGCACTACACAGTGTCTTTGACGGACATGATCGACTTCAATTCCACTACCCAAACCGCGGAATTGCATTTGAACGTCTTGAACGTCTGATGAGTCCATATATATATATTTCAATTTACATTACTCCATCTAACTTACTAAGTTCTGAACCAAACTTTTAGGAAAACTGTTTTTTTTTGAAAGCAAGAAACTGCCCTTATCCCCATTCTTTGCTTATCTCAAAACTTAAAACTACATTCGCGAGGAAAATATACAACATACGACTCTTAGCGGACATTTACCACCAGAAATTTTTTGAACAGACCACTTCCATCAACAACTTCCAAGATGGACCACGAGCGCGGGCTTGTGATAGACGATGTGCTGGGAGGGATCCAGGCGCGCCTATCCTTAGAGGGTACAGTGCTCGAACAGCGGGCAGCCGAATTGAAGACAGAGTCCTACAAGCTAGCTAGGCAGAGGGCATTTCTTCGGGAGGAGAGGAGGAAGGTGAGTACATGGTTCAGTTTGGACATTGGACACGAGACATTTCGTCAGCAAAATTCTTAATCATTGTGCCGAATCGTACTTTCTCGGCGATAATTTAACCACTTGATGCGACGACGACGTGTCTGTGAACATGAGTATTGCTCATCCAAAGAAGGCAATCACACATTTGATTTTGCTCACACAACAAAAACAAAAACAACATGACAGGCTCGCGCCGATGCGCTTGCGATTCAGCAGGACCAGGCAGAGTTTGAAAATATGCAGCGAAAAGACTGGTTCCCCGAAGAGTATTTGAAAGGGCACCGGTCCGAGTATAGAAAGGTAAAGATCAATGTTGGGGGGCAACTCTTTGAGCTTTCTGAGGTTCTTCTGAACAGGGAGCCAAAGAGCCTGCTTGCCGCCCTTCTAGAAGAAGACAGTCCCCTCAGCGATGCCGGAGTAGACGGCGCGGTCCACGTGGACCGTGACTGGTGGATTTTCCGCCACATTCTCAAGTTCTTGCGAGACGGAGTCCTTCCCCGAGACAGGGAGCTACTCACAGCCATGTACAAGGAGTCTTCCTTCTGGCGATTCAACAATTTAAAGTGCGCCATTGAGGAGCAGCGACTAAATCTTAAGAGGAAAGAGATGAAATGGGAAGACGGGGATCTTGTCGTTGAAGACGCTGTGCAAGAAGACGACAAGTGGTACAAGAAGCTTCCCAACTGGTGGGAGAGCCATGACGGCAAGTCCAAGAAAAAGAAGAACAAAAAGAAGGGTCGATTTTATGACCCTTCCGAATTGGATGATTCTGGAAAGAGAGAAGATGACGACGATGATGACGAGAGGGATAAAGATTGGTGGAGCGGATCGAAATACAACGGGAAGGATTTTGGGAAGATTTACGACAGTGACGATGAAGACAAGCCCAAGAAGCTGTCGAGCACATGGAGCACGGGGGGGTCGGGAAGGCGAGGGGGTCGCAATGGCGGCTACGCGGGATGCAACAGCTGCGGAAGTAGTCAACCCTCAAGCAAATATAGATCATACGGGGATTATGAATACACTTCCTACTGAAAACTATTCTTGACGGCCCCTCCCTGTACTAATGGCACCAATAGTTGTTTTTTTACTGTGCAGAAATGTTCTTTTACTTGTTTTCTGGTCGTTATTACCTACTAACAAACAAAAATTCAAACTTCAAAGAGATCTACCCCCCCCTGTCGTCACTGTATCTACATAAAGTCGTCAACACTCCTTTCTTTTGTCACCGCCCCCAACAATTTGATAATTCTTTTGAATGCGCTGTTGATGACCCCAACGTCATAGAATTCGATCCCTCTCTCGCGCATATTATCCAATAATGCAATGGCACGACGGTACTCCTTCTTTCTCTCGTAAGCCGTGACGACCATCTGGTAGTAATTTATCTTCATTTGCTGGGTCACTTCCCCCTCCTCTTCACTCTTCAAGAGATGCTCCAATAGCACCTCTGCCTCCTTCGGTCTTCCGCTGCGGGTGTAGGTCGATATACCCTGACCGTAAATAATTTTGTTCGGCCTCACAGGAGGATCGCACTCCGCCATCAGGCGGAAAATTTTCCCCACACAATCTGCATCTGACATCCTTTGACACCCAGTCATCAGCGAGCTGAACGTCCTCTGATTCGGCTTAAAACCCTCGTAAATCAGTTGGCTATACGCCTCCATTGCAGATTCTGGATCCAAACCCTCACCACAAGCTTTGATATAGCAGTTGAAGGCCACCAAATTCGGCTTAACCGGTTTGGCCTTCATTTCCTCCCAAATCTTCTCCACAGCCCTCTTGACCTCCAACCTACCGATTCTGTCTCCATCCGGTAGCTTCGACATGTCAATACAGCACGCTGAAATCAGTGCCGAATATGTGACTACATTGGGGCGCACACCGGCATCCTCCATAGATTTCAAGAGAGAAATCCCACGATTCCACATACCGCATGATGCCAACACGGACATGACACTGCTGTACGTCTTCACTCCTGGCTTCACTCCTGATGACTCCATTGACGAGAGAAAAGACAGAGACTGAGACCAGTTTTTGGTCAGGGCAAAAGAAGATATAACGAGGTTATACATTGCCGCGTCCGGGCGGAGGAGACGCTTACGGGCTCCGATGCGGTCCAGTCCACTTGTGTTCTCTGAGGGGGAGTCATTGGTGACTGAGTTTTTAAAATCTTCAAAAGCTCGCAACACGCCATCCACATCCCCGAGCGAGCGACGGGCCTTCAATACTGAGGTCACGATAACACCGTCGGTCACCATTTTTTTCCCCCTCATTTCGTTGTATACTTTCTCCACACCCTTCCAGTCGCTCCGGGCTTCGCAGCTGGCCATGAGGGAGGCGTAAGTAAAGGGCGTTCTCGCGATGTTTCTCGACATCATACGAGCAGAAATCGCTTCGACATCCGCGTGACGAGAGCATTTCACGCACGCGGACATTACTGTGTTGTAGATGATAGATTCTGACTCCGACTTAGTTATAGATGTAGCATCAGAGATTAACTTCTTTTCCTCAGCTTCGTCCAATAGCCTCAACGCCTCTTCGGGCTTACGCGCTATTGAGGCCGCAAGGCAGCACGTAGAATAGCATATCAGATTTGGAGGAGTAGAGTAAGTCGTCTCCATCAGGCGCAAGATGCGTAGGCAATTGTTTATGTCACCTTGCCTCGAGTGGACTGAAAGCAGGGCAGAGAAAGTGAAAACATTCGGTGTTATGTTGCCCTCATCTTCGGTCTCTGTCGTGATTCCGTGACATTTTTCGTCGAATTTATTGCTCTCAAGACCGCTACCGGACGAGGAAAACAACGGTGACCCGAATCCGCGTTCAAAAATGTCCACAGCCAATTCAGGTCTAACAGGACGACAACGACCGCAAGCGTCAATCGCAAGATTGCAAGCACGGACGTCAAGTCTTTTCTGGTAGACAAGATCGTCGTAGACCGATAATACCTCCTTTATCTTACCGGATCGCCCGAGAGAGCGCAGGGTGGCGTAGGGGCTTTGATTCTGCTTCTTGCGTCGGATTGAGTTGGGATTGGTCGCAAAGAGGCTTGTGGATTTTCTTCTTGAGGTTTCAGGAATAGGAGGAGGGGTAAATACTGTTTGCGAATAGTATAATAGTGGTTGGAATGACAAAGAATCAATAGGGATGAGGGGGAGGGACAGGAGAACGACAAAGATTAAGGAGATGCGCATAGACCACCTCAAGGTTGCAGATAAGCAAAAGATTTTTTTTAGGTGACCATGAAGGGAAGGTTATTTTCCGAGCCACAAAGACAGGCTTTTGATGGCTGTGATCCTTTAATTGGCAGCAATATGGAATTTATTGGAAATACAATTACTTCCATTATGTGTTGAGTCATTCATACCTATAGAGAGACAAAAATTGCCCTAGACTACCGCAAACTAACTCCTAACCACCCTATTGACAAAAAATAAATAAATAGTTATTAATTATAATCACCTGAAGTGATTTGACCACTAGCGTGGACAATGAAGATAATCGACAAGATAGAGCGGCACAAGATAAGCGGTGGACGCTCTGGACACAACACTCCGCCGTCTCTTCCTCCATCCCCCCCCAGGTCGTCCGGAAACTTACAACTCTTTGACTCAACAGCTAAAAATAAGCCCAATCTCCCTGTCCAGAGACAACCTCAACAGCATGGGAAGCAGCAACCTCTGAAGTGTCCCTCAAAATGCCCCTTCTTTTCGTTCGAATACTTCCCCCCGAAAACATCCCCTGGTCTTGACAATCTCTACACCCGCATTCGGTCCATGACTTCCCCTGCCAGACCAATGTTTGTTGATGTCACTTGGGGGTCAGCTGGTTCTACTCAGCGAGAAAGTCTGTCCATAGCGAGTTACTGCGTAAATGAACTGGGCCTGGACGTTCTCATGCACCTGACACTGAACGGACTTTCGCGAGACGAGATTCGGAAGGCTCTACAAGCTGCCAAGGACGTAGGCGTGCAGAACATTCTTGCCCTGCGAGGGGACCAGAAATTTGGGGGAGAGTTTTCCATCAACCCGGACGGCGGGTTCCGCTACGCTGCCGAATTGGTGCGTTTTATTAAGGAGGAGTTTGGAGATTGGTTTGGTATCGCCGTCGGTGGCTTTCCTGAGGGTCATGCCGATGGCTCAGGTGTTGATTCAGATTTGATGTTCCTCAAGGCAAAGGTTGACGCGGGGGCTGACTTCATTCTGACGCAGTTCTTTTACGACGTGGATTGCTTTAAGACTTACGTCACCAAGTGCCGAGAGGCTGGAATCACCTGCCCCATAATCCCTGGGCTAATGCCGATTCAGTCGTACTCGTCCTTCACCCGCATGGTAAGTTACTGCAACTCTGCCGTTCCAACTTCGATTTACGATCGTCTCATGCCCGTGAAAGACGACGACGAGGCAATCAAGGTAGAGGGCGTACAAATTGCCATCGAGATGGCCCGCTCCCTGCTCGACGAGGGCTGGTGCGAGGGGCTCCATTTCTACACGCTCAACCTCGAGAGGAGCGTGAGGAGCATCATGAAGGGTCTGGGGCTTGGGGAGGGGAAGGGGGGGAGCAGGGAGCTGCCGTGGAGCAAAGACGGTGGGGGGGAGAAGAGGGAGCTGGAAGAGTGCGTCAGGCCCATCAATTGGGCGAATCGGAAGGAAAGCTACCTCAAGAGGACGGAAGAGTGGGACAACTATCCCAATGGAAGGTGGGGCGATGCTCGCTCTCCCGCCTTTGGGGAGCTCAGTCAGTCTCACTATTCGTTCCGCAAGAATTTTGGATCTAGCGATGAGCGCAGAGTGATTTGGGGGGATTGTCCTGTCGTAAACAAGGATGTTTACGACGTATTTGCTGGCTATATTTTAGGCAGCGTTCCCGCCTTGCCTTGGTGCGAGGTATCTCTTGCCTCTGAGTCCATGTCGATTCAGAACGAGCTAGCGGCCATCAATCGGAGCGGATTTCTGACGATCAATAGTCAGCCGGCTGTGAACGGACTGCCTTCAACGGATGCAACGTTTGGCTGGGGCGGGGAGGGGGGTTTGGTATACCAGAAGGCCTATGTGGAGTGCTTCTTGTCGCGGGCAAATTTGGACAAGCTCGTCGACGTTGTGTTGACACTGCCGCATCTGAATCTGTATTCTGTAGACAACAGTGGAAGACAGGTGCGCGTGCTAAACGGGAAGACAGGCGAAGATCTCGAGGATGGAGGAGGAACTACGGCCTTGACATGGGGTGTTTTCCCCAGAAGGGAAATCATCCAGCCGACAATATTTGATCCAGACACATTTCTAGTGTGGAGCGAGGAGGCTTTTGGGCTATGGAGTGTGTGGATGGAAACTTACGACGATGCCAGCGAAAGCTACGAACTAATTGAGTCCATCCGAGACGAATTCTATCTCGTGGCCCTTGTTTCTGACGATTTTTCCTCGGGGAAGGAAGGGATATTTTCTGAGCTCCTCAAAATTGCCAAAAATTAATTGAAGTATAACGTAAAATGATTAAGATATTTAGGCTAAAACTCAGTCATTATCTTATCAATGATGCCCTCGGCTACTTGCAACATTCTGTTTACAACGTCCTCAGAGTTGGTGACGACAATGTCAATGTCACCAGCAGGCATCTTGCCCCCAGATGTGACCACATTGAATTTCTCCTCGCCATTTCCCCTCCATATAACGCCGATATACTCTGGTGAGAGCCTGTTGTAGCAAATGATAGCATTCGCACCGAACGATCCCCGCAATTTACGGACGGCTTCATCCACCGGCTGGAACCCAACGACCACCAAATCATTAATGCTAAGGTTCTTGTAAACGCTGGCCTTCTTCTGCGAAGCTGAAAGTCCTCTGTTGCGGTTCTTCAATGACTGCGAGTATGACGTCATCGCAGGGTTTTCCTCCTTAGACACCACATTTTTCGATTTCTCTGCCTTATTGCCTGAGGCTACAGTTTTGCTATCCTGATCGTCCAAAAGTATTGTGGTGTTGACTTTGAATACAACATCGTAAATCCCCATTAAAGAGGATTTGGTTTCCCTGAATACAGCGAGCCAATTGTCTCCCTCGCCCCCATTTTCAAGCCACTCCACGAGCATCGTTAGAGAAATTCGCGCAAGATTTTGGAGCCGGTGAACTGCTGCCGGCTCAATGTTATTGGAGACCGAAGGCCCCCAGGTGTCGTTGCTGTCATCATCGTCTTCGTTGTCCTCTTCGTTGCGGTCGTCGCCGTTTCCTCCTTCGCGAGAATCTCCCTTCGTGCGATCGTAGGAGCAAACAATCCACATACCCGTAGACGACTTGTTTAAGGCGTAAAATTGGTGGATTTTGGAAACGTCCGAGGACGAGATGGAACTGTTGGTCGGGTCTATGATCAACGGGTTTGTCGCAAATTCGAACCCCCCGACGAAGGAGAGGAAAGAAAGGAAGCAGCTTAGGAGGCTGGTGGGCTTATTGTAGGCTGGATTCGTGAGAGTGTGCGCGACCAACAGCTCAATAACAGAGGGGGAGAACAGACCACTCAGCATATGCTGATCGCACCACCTCGTTGCCAACCTCACTAAATTCGACCCGACGGGGTTGTGTGCAGTGAGCACGCCGTGCATCATGTTATGGTGCGCAAACTGCCTGTTGGCAGTAAAATCTAACCTTTGGAGAAGGTCGCTTTCGAGTGGGGTTTTATTTGGCCGCTGGGTGAGCAGCCTTATCGAAGCGTCAGGACGAATCGAGAGTCGGAAAGGGAACCCCGCATATCCCAGCGTAATGTGGGTCGAACAGACTGCTACTTGCGTGATTCCCTGTTGCGATCTCAGTATAGTCGCTAAACTGATTAGCATTGCAGTTTCTGCAGCGGCAATGGCAGTCAGATCCTTCGGCCACTTGTTGCTGCTCTCCAGCACTATATTAACATCCATCGGTTCGTCAGTTAGAACTCTATTGGGACTCGGAGTACCGCCGCCTAATAAAGTGTTTGGCAAAATCGGAAAGACGGCACTATACCGCAAATTAGCTGCCACGCCTTCACATCCTACCACCGGGAGTGGCAACTTAACTGAAGACGACGGCGGGGACTTGATGATTTTCGACAAGTTTTCGAAAGCCGAAATTGCCGCTTTGTGAAGAGTCAGCGGGTCGTCGGCCGTGGACGACTCGAAAGGCGCAACAAGCGTCTCGAGCACATTCGAGCCTGGAAAACTAATTGCAGCGTTGTTTGAGACGTGGCGAGCCACAAGGTGTCGGGCAATCTTTTCAATGATGCTCGTAGTACTACCGACTACTCCCGAAGATGAAGAGGCCGGCGAGGGCTGCGAAGAAGAGTCCCAGACCACCGCCAGCACAATTTCGCCCGTCGCAAAGCGCCTGGTCTGAACAATATCAGGCCCCCAAAAAGAGCGGAAGCTATCTGCCCTCTTCATTTCACTCGGCTTCGGGCCGCGATTTACGAGTTTCGTGCTCTTGTTGCTGTTGATTTTCAGGGCTACGGTAATAGTAGCCTTCGTCGGCGAAGAAATCGACTTCTTCCGCTTCTTAGCACCAGTAGCAGCATTGTTTATCTTCGAGGAAAGGACTCTCACGCTCCTCACTCTGTCACCCAGTCCTCTGGTCAGCACATTTTCGACCACATGTGACTTGGTCAACAAATCGGAATAATCTCGATCGAAGGATGTGGTTGAGGTAGCCACATCCACCACAATCTTGCACAGCATGTCAGAACCAGCCAAACCCCCGCTCCCGCTATATTTTAAATTTCTCTTTCCACCACCCAAAAAAACCTCCTCGAATCTGTCCGATAATCTGTCAGATGATGCAACGTCATCTCCGTCACTCGCGTTGGCACTGTAAAGGAGGTGGTAGCCCAGACGACACACTTGCGCGACTCGGCGAATTTCCTCGCGACTGACCCCGAAGAGAAAGTTCCGGCTCAAATCCGCGCTCAAAATTACGGGACCGAAGGCAGACCGCCTCCACTTCTTCAAAATCCTTCCCACGTTTCCTCCGCTCTTTGACACCATGTCAGCTAATTCGTTGTCATTCAAAGTCATCCTCTGCGGCGTGTTGAAGCCAAGGGGCATGATGAGAATATTCTTCGCGTTTAGAGATGAGCGCTTCTTGTTGTAGCTGCCTCCAGCGACGGACGCATCAAAAGTATCTTTGCTGCTGTTCTCGTCGTCATTTTCGCTGTCGCTGCTGTCAGAATCAGAGGAGGTCTCGCCATCGCCATCGAAATCGTCATCGAAATTCCTCTCCCCGAGCCAGTTCACCCCGCTCCCCACTTCCTTCAGTAAATTTCCGAAAGACGTGCTCGCCGCCTCCCCCCGACGGCGATTATCTTCTTCCTCGTTGTCGATGATTGTGTTTCTGGCAGGAATCTTGACGCGACCTGACCGAACGAAATAGTTCACGATGGAAGTTAATTCAAAGCCAGTAAGGCCGCGACCTCCAGCCGCGCTGCTGTAGAGGCCGTAGCCGGCCAAGAAGGTTTTGAATAGCGCGACAAGATCGCGAGTGGTTGTAATCGTCGCTGTATCGGCGGGGTTGAAATCTGAAATGAGCTGAGGGGGGGGGATGGAAGATGAGGACCAATCTTGCTGGAGAAGTTGGTGAGTGAGTCCATGGGTGAGCGTTGGGGGCAGTAGCGGGGTCAGATTTTGGTTGTAGTTAGGGGACGGAGAGGTGTTACTGCCAGTCGAGCAGTTCTTCATCGTGGGGAAAAGACGGTAGTTTTCTATTGATTCATCATCGCTAAAGAAGAAAAGCAGACGGACATGAAAGTGAGGTCGTTTCTTCTTCTTTTCTTGCGGCGAATTATTAGCCGCATCCGCTTCAATAGTTGCTGCCGTTGTCGTCGTCGTCGTCGTCGTCGTCGTTAGATTGATAGTGAGAACGGAATCGTCAGTTCCCTTAAGAGGGGTGATGGTGGTGTCCGAAAATTGGCTCTGCAGTTTGCGAGCAACTGGTTTCACAACGAGACTCTCAAAGCGGTGGAAAACCCGGCCACCCTTCCAAGTCTTTTCACTCGATATGAGGTTCGTCACGCACACACCGATATCGACGGTAGGGACAGTACCCGTGGCAGTGTAAGGGAGAAGGGTCGCGGTGGGTAGGGAGCCCAGAAGGTGCAGAGAATTAATGGAGATGTCTTCATCAAATCTTACAGACATTAAAGCGGATTCCACGGTCGACAACGCGGTGCTGATTTCCTTCCGAACCTTCTTCCGAGACTGTAGCGGCTGAAGGGACGTAGACAGCAGGGAAGACAGATGGAGAGAGGGGGGAGCCATTGGATGATGGTGAAAAATACAGGAGAACGATTAGGTTTTGGAGAGGATTCAGGACTTGAGGTGTGAATATTTAGGTTTTTCAGGTCAGATGGGTTGCTTGAACAGCTCTTCGCTTAAAATGTTGTCGATTGATCCAACAATCAATCGCAGTGTTGTATTTCTTCAGGGGGCCACTGAAAAATTCAATGTGCTAAGAAAGCGCGACCGTTAATCTTATTAGAGCTCCAAATCTTCGAGTTCTGTGCTTAAATAACATCATTGTTCTTCTGGTTTACTGAGTGAAGTTTTAAACCCCTCCAACCCCCTGAATTTGAGGACGGCTTTTTTTATCCAAACCAGGCCCGTTGTTTTCCACAGAAGTGTTGTGTATTGCAAAAGCCGATTCGACCTATTCGCGCAACATCGCTCTGTAAGGACTATGTCAAAAAAGAATGCTGCTCTGACCGCCGCGGTGGAAGTCCCCAAGGGCTACCGACTGATCAGTGAAGGTTCTGCCAACATGATCTTTAATGAGAAGAATGAGGTGTTCTACAACAAGGTGCAGGTTTTGAACCGCGACTTGTCAACAACCATGATCCAAGAATTCGCGGCAATGAACGCAAGGCGGATCAGGGAGAAGGAGAGCAAGAAAAAGGGGTGGGCCGAGGCGGTGGCAAGAGGGGAGAACCCACAAAAGATAGATTTCACTGAATACATAGCCAACGACCTCAAGGACGTGGATTACGATGAGCTGGTGAAGACAGACAAGGATAAGTATGGATTACGCGTGCTTGACGCACTAGCGGCTAGCGGCCTACGCTCAATCCGTTACTACAAGGAGATTGAGGGTGTGAAGGAGGTCGTTGTGAACGATATGTCGCCGGAGGCAGTGGAACAGGCCCACGAGAATGTCAAGTTCAACAATGTAGACCCCAACGTTGTCAGGGTGCAAGAGGGAGACGCAATAGACTACATGTACTCATTGCGGGGTAAGCGAGACAAACAGTTCGATGTGATTGATCTTGATCCTTATGGCTCTGTTGTGCCTTTTGTGGATTCGGCAGTTCAGGCAGTCAAGGACGGAGGCTTTTTAAACGTTACCAGCACAGACATGTCTGTCCTTTCAGGAGGCCAGTCTCCCGAAGCCTGCTTTGCCAAGTATCGATCCTTTCCCCAACCTCACGCTTCCTATCTGCACGAGTTTGCTTTACGAATTTTGCTCCACACGCTGGAAACATCGGCAAACCGATATGGACGAACCATCGTGCCTCTCGCGAGCTTTGGCATCGATTTTTACTGCCGAATTTTCGTCCGCGTCTTTGACAGCAGGGCCGAGGCGAAGAAGGCGTGTCTGAAAACTGGAAATGTTTTGCAGTCCACAGGCTGTCCAAGTTTTCACATTTTGCCCTCTGCCGATATGAGTAATAGCGGGAAATCGTACGTTCCGTCCACGGTTACCCTTGGCGCATGCGAAGAGACAGGAAAGCCATTCAAGATCAACGGACCGATATGGATCGCTCCGATTCACGACTTTGACACCGTCGATGCGGCTCTGAAGAGAGTGAATCGGGAAGAAAAGAGATATCCTCTTGGCACCCAGAAAAGGTAAGCAGCTAGGCAGCGACGATCGAGAATGGTCGTTTTTCTCTGCTATCTTAATTTTTATCACAATTCTAATGCTAACCCGAAACTCGTCCGGGAAAAGGCTTCACGGACTGCTCACGAGCGTCTCTGAGGAACTCAGTGACTGCCCCCTCTACTACAAACTCGACGAACTCGCTAGCACTTTGCGCGTCACAGTGCCAAAACTGAACGAATTCAAGTCGGCAATAATGAATGCAGGATATCGAGTGAGCTCTCAACACAAGGAACCAATGGCAATAAAGACTGATGCACCAAACAGTGTGATTTGGGATATTTTGCGTTGCCATGAGAAGCTGCACCCTGTTGCCGACAAGCGAAAGATGAACAAGAAGGAGCGACTGAAATTGAGAAAGGAGGAGAATAAAAAGAGTGCGGGCGAAGAGGCGAAGGAGGGTATTGAGAATACGGTCGGCGAGGATGCCACAAACCCTCCGCATCTGACGGCGGGTCAATCGATACTGAGCAAGGAACCCAAGATTTTGGCTGATTTTACTGTTCCCAAAGATTCTGTCTTGAGAAGGCGCGTTAAGGCCAGTCGTTATCCCCCCAATCCCGAAAAGAACTGGGGACCTATGGAACGCGCAAAAGGGAAGCGGAAGAGCACCGACAGTGGAGAGAATGTGACAGGAGATTCCAAGAAAGCTAGGGCCAATGCTAACAACAATGCCTGATTTTTTTGTTTGTAAATGATGAATGTAAATAATATTTTGTTGCATGGTTATGTTTGATTATGTCAATTCGAGTGCAGAAAACGAAAAGTTCGCTTTTTCTTATGCGGCGGCGGTAAACTATCAACCGAAATCAGCGAGAAAGTGACTCTTGTTCGAAGTCCGCAGTGGGAACACATTGCGGCTGTACAGGAGCTGCTTTGGGGGCGATGTAATCGGTGTCGTGGATGCCTTCGGAGTTGTGGACAGCTTTGTCGACAGAGACCGCAGACGTTTTTGCTGGGGAAGGTGAGAGGACTTCTCATCTTCCTCCCATTCCCCGCAGGCAAATTCAAGTCCATCTTCGTCTTCATCGTCCCGCATTCGCTTTCGGGCGCTCTTCACTACTTCCTCGCTAACTTTCACCGCCTGAGCCACTTCGCTCACAATAGCAGCACTTTCGGACGGATTCTCGCTCAAAATGAAATTCTCTTTGATCTCCTGAAAAATTTCATCGATTGAGATAAGTTTTGAGCGAGCGACAGGCGTCCCGGAAGAAAAGAGCTGCTTTGCGACCTTCTTGGAGGAATAATCTGAGAAGTTGGTCGACGACTGTCTGAGGGGCGAGGTAAAGGAAATTTCGTATTTTTGTCCGATCTTCTTGACCACGAAGCAGAGAGTCCTGGCCGCACCTGGCGACGCCTCATAAAAGGCGCGATCACCCTCGGCAAAAAAATCACCTTCTCCACCCAAACTCGAAACGGAAAGTTTCATCCCCTTCCCCTCAACAAGGATTGGGTTTACGGCAGAAGAACAGGGGCCCCGAGAAGACAAACTGCTACCACCAGAAGCAAGCAAAAATCGGCCAACGCGCCCATCGCAGCCTCCAAGGCCCAAACCCTCAGGACCCTGAAACCCAGAAACAATGTCGTCTTTGTAAACAAGGCGAATGTGAACGTAGCATTGCCGAGGATTCAATATGGGAGGAGTAGCGGCTATCTGAGCCTTGAGCTGAGGAAAAAGAGAGGAGATAGACGCACGGAGGAGCGTTTTGCCCCTGTTTCTGTTCCCAGAATCGAGAGAAAATCCCCAGCATTCCAGCAGTCGATCATCCTCAATCCCACAGCTGTCAGCATCACACTCTAAAATCGAAAAGTATAGAGTCGTAAGACAGCCAGAAGAGACAGCATCTAAAACGCTCACGTCGACCCAGCGAGTTAGGAGGGATATTTCCTGTCTAATGATAGAGGATGAAGACGATGCAACTTCCTTTTTGGATGACGAGGAGGAGGATGTTACTCCCTTTTTAGACAGGTCATCTTTTTTTCTTCCTTCCTGGTCCTCGCACAATTCCAAATCTTCCAAATTCCTAGAAAATTGTACAACATCGCACCCGTCCTTCAGTCGCAACAAATCAAACCACTGCGGCGGGTAAAGACGGTCATGGCAGATCTGGGCAATTGACAAGTTGATAGTTGTTGTCATTACCTGCGCAGCAGTGGTCGTCAAAGTGGCCATAGGCTCTGATCGCGCGACAATCGATGGCTTATATGCTTGCATATTTGAGTAAAGGGGGTGGGACGAAGGGGCGGAGAGGGGTAATTTCTTTTGGTATTGGGGGTGTTCTGTATTCAATTTCGTTTCAGATTTTCTCCAGGAGCCGCGCAAAAAAATTGTACCCGACCAAGACAGAACGTTTATTCGCAAGAAATAAAAATGAATACGCTGTCGGCTTTTTTGGGGGATCCCCCGCCGCGGGTAATTGTGTCCATTGGGCATGGATGAGCAGCCAACGACGTGAATTGTTCTGAAGAGAAGCAATTCTTTCGCTTTCGCGTCAGCCCACCTAAAAAAGTCGAGATGAATAATGCTCACTCCATGCATTTACTCCTCCTTCTTCTTCAATGTCTCTTCCCCGCTGTCCTACCGTCTGGACCCCCTACAATAATAGGAATCAAGACAAAGAGCGGAGTGATGTTGTCATCTACAATGGGCGAGAGCAACGGTGGGATTGTCATTGGTGAGTCAACGCCTCTGGTGCACACTCTGACAAGGGAGACTGTCCTGGGTGTCCTGGGCAACTCCGTTGACTGTGCAAATCTGCTTTCGGATGTAACGGAAGAGGTCAGGAGAGCTCGCTACGGATTTTTGGCAACAGACCCCGCAGAAAGTGGCGGTATAGGCGCTGAAAACGACCTCAGCCCAGAGATGATTAGGAACTTTGCCAGAATGATGGTTTGGAGACAAAATAGGGCTGTGAACTTAGTTGTTGCCTCCCAATCAACACTTCATTTGATAACGTCTACCGGGAGCGCCCGATCGCTAAATTTTTGTGTCGCAGGTCCATCCTCTGCGTTCCTATTGGGATTCTTGGACGAAAATTACAGAGATGGAATGAGTGAAGACGAGGGAGAAACTCTCATCAAGCGTTGCCATCACGAAATCAACCGCAGATGGGGTGGAGGTGGGGGGGGGGGAGAAGGCGGAAAGCGACAGTTGACTTTTATTGACGCAGAAAAGGGTATTTTGAAAAAGGTAGTGCCGGTTTAGAAAACGTGACCACGAGGAGAAGGAACAGCACACTGCTATCAAACTCCCTTTATTCTTCATTGTTTCGTGCAACATTCACTCATTCGACCTTTAATTATATTAATTGTTGTGTCCCTTCTTCAGTATTTTTGTTATCTCCTCTTTGAGGGAGCAATTTTCTTTACTGAGAGTGCTATTTTCTTCGGTCTGGGCTTTCAATCTTTGCCTGAGCTCATTTATGTCTTCGACATTGTTTCCCAACTGCGACTGCCCCTCGAGCAGCCTGTTGGTATTACAATCACCGTTGACCGTTGTTTTGATCCCTTTATCAGTATCGTTCGTATCTTCACCCGCCTTCGCTCTCGCTCTTTTCTCCCGAAGCGCAGCGAGGCGCTTCATCCTCTCCCTCAGCTTCTCTTGAGCCTTCTTGCTCTCTGCTTCCAACTCGTTTAGCCTCCCTTCTTCAATATGCTCTCTCTTCAACCGCTCCATCTCTCTGATTTCTTTAGTGCCCCGACCCGCTCTAACTAAGGCGCCTTGATTTGTCTTGAGGACATTCAACTCGCTCAATATGTCTTCAAACGATGGACGTAGCCGTGCATCTTGGTCCCAGCATCGCTCCATCAGTGCGTAGATTACTTCAGGTGTATCGGTTATCTTATATTTGTCGGTGTCAGTAAATGCCGGCCGCATCTTTCTCCGCAGAAGTTGGTTGAGTAGCCATAGAAAGGTTTTTGGAGGCTTCGGAGAGCAAACAACGCTAAAAGTAAAATAAAACCCAGTGATAGCTTTAATGGCCTTAATAGGGAGTAGGGAGTAGGGAGTAGGGAGTAGGGAGTAGGGAGTAGGGAGTAGGGAGTAGGGAGTAGGGATTCGGGATTCGGG
>Ga0115557_1000770_pt1 | contig 22427 bp, 12 predicted proteins | sample COGITO_mtgs_1104_FD_87280 | JGI IMG/M metagenome (GOLD analysis project Ga0115557, IMG submission 87280) | Pelagic marine microbial communities from North Sea - COGITO_mtgs_110421 | ecosystem: Environmental > Aquatic > Marine > Epipelagic | place: Germany:Helgoland, sampling site Kabeltonne...
CATCATCATCAGAGATGACATAGCTTTCTTTCTTGAGCATATATTTTTCTGTCGATAATCTTCTGTTCAATTTTCCTCCTCCTCCTCCTTGGTTATCGTCGTCGTCGTTCTTCTTCTTCGACAAAAACTCGCTCGAAGAAGTCGTCTCCTCTGGGCTCGAATTGTATGAATAACTCGTCGTCGAGGTCGTCGTCGTCGGCGACAAAACGCTCCGGCGATGAAGACGATGTTCTTCTTCTTCTTCTTCTTCCGCTTCTTCACCTCTCTTCTTCTCCTCTCGCACAGGCGGAGACGGTTTTATCGGCGACTGGAAATCTACATCTGATAAAGAATTTTCTTCCGTCTTCTCATTCTCCAAATCCTCCTCCTCGTTGTTTATGTTGCTGTTGTTGTTAAACCAGAAATCCATTTTTATCTCTCAATAATTGTGAGTATTCGAATCTCCTCGTTCTTCTTCTTCCGCGATGAATGAATGATGCCACTAAATCAGTAGTCTCTGTTGCTTCTCTTCCTCATCCTGTTCATCATCTTCAAATTGATTTGATTGCGGGTGTGGGGTAAAGAGTTTGTATGCTTTTTTTGTGCTGCCGCTCCTTTTCAGCTTTTTTTTTCTTCTCTCATTTCACACCGCAGTTCTCCTTTCCTCATCATATCCAGGACACGTGTGCATTCTATTCTCTGCGAGAGACAATACCATCCCACACGCATACTAATACTATAAATATAAATATAAATAATGTTTGCATTGCGAGGCGTCCCGGTCTTGAGGGTCGTGCGAGCATCTTCTTCCTCTTCTTCCTCTTCTTCTTCAAAACCTGCGAATAGAAAAGAAAGAAGAAAGATGGAAAGAGAGATGACGACGACGACTTTGAACACGGTGGAAAAGAGTGAGATGAATTTATCGTCGGAGAACGACGAAAAGGAAGAGGAGACGACGATGGAGAGCAGCAATAATAATAACAACAACAACAACAACAACGTCAATTTCAAATTACAGAAACCAAAGAAACGAAAAGTGAACAAAGAGACGTACAACGACGTGGTAGAAAAGAGACGAAGAGAGTCTCAAGAAGCGAGAACGATGAACGAAGCTTCGACGAGCTCGTCGTCTTTGGTGATTCCGAGCAGAGACGACGTGGTGGCTTCGTGCACGTCGACGTCGACGTTGATTTTAATGCTCGGGTTAGGAGCACGATTTGTCGTTCCGAAACTCGCGGAGATGAATCCACTGACGCTCGGTTTGATTAAAGACGGCGTGGATTGGAAGCACGCGTGTTTAGCGTCCGCGTTGGCGGTTGGCGTGACGGCGGGGAGAGTCGCTTTTATGTCCGCGTCGGAGGATTTCAGGAAGGAGACGAATGATTCGAATAAACAAGTTTTGACGAATTTAGAGTTTCCAGACGTTTTGTTTTGCGCGGCGTACCCCGCTTTGGCGGAGGAAATGCTCTTTCGCGGGGCTTTAATGCCCGCGTTGGGCGGAGGGGCGGTGGGCGTCTTGGTCGCGGGCACGGTTTTCGGCGCTTTGCACATCAGCGGCGAAAGAAAAGTCTCCTTCGCGGTGTGGGCGGCTACGGTTGGGATTTTATACGGGGCGACGTGTGAATATCTCGCCGACGGGGACTTGTTCGTGCCAATTTGTGGACACGCTTTAGCGAACATATACTCGGCGTTGTTGTGGAGAGCGAGCGAGTCGGAAAGAGGCTTCGAGTATAAGTAGCCACAAATAGCGGAGTACTAATACAGAAAAATAATTATTTATACTGTGTAAAGTTGAAAATGATAATGTGCGTTGATGCATTAAACTGCTATGAATACGTTTTCTTCTACTCCGCGTGCGGGTGAGCTGCGGCTTGCGCTGCGCGTCTCCTTATCAATTCTTGTTCGGCGACGTACCGTCTAGATCTAGAAACTGTTCTTCGCACCGTAATCGCATCCGCCACCCAAATCAACAACATTCCGCTCACCACGGGTACTGACAACGCCATGAACAAAATCTGCGTGTCCGAGTAATCCTTTGAGAATTGCGAATACATGCCTTTCAATACGCCGGGCACTTTGTGCACCAACCCAAAAATCTGTCCGAACCAGTTATTCGCCGTCTTGTGCCACGGTTCTGGTTTCACCTCTCTCCAACCTTTTCGGCAAAAGTGCGTCAACTTCTCCACGCTTCGCTCGCCTGAATAAAAGCGCATTTTATTCTGGTGCAGCAAGATAATCGTCGGAAACCCTTTGTTCGCGCTCAATCGATTCGCTAACGCGCGCTCTTTCTCCCCGTCGATTTTCCCCACGTACACTTCCGATTGTAACTCTCGCGCGAGTTCTCGCCAGACCGGCTCTAACTGTTTGCAGTGAACGCACCACGTCGCGTAGACGTCTATTATCACCGGCAACTGCTCGGCAGTTCCTTTGTTGACGTACTTATCAAAATTACTATCGTTGAGTTCGATGACTTCACCGTTCGGTAATCCTAGTTTCGGTTGTTGTTGTTGTTGTTGGGATTTTGATTGTGGTTCTTCTCCAAACGCGAAAGTGGTCGCGAAACAGAAACACAGAAGAAACGCGAGAAGAAGAAAACGCATTGTCTTCTTCGTCGTCGTCGTCGTCGTCGTCCTGTTCCTCGTCATTGTCATCATCATCTGATGCTTCTGGTGCTGTTTGTTGCTCTCCAATGAGTCCCGCGATTGTGACTGACGACGATGGTGTCGTGTAAAAGTTTCCTTTTTCGTCTTCCTCTCGTTCTCGTCTCTTCATTCTCGGTCGGTTGATTTTTTCCCGCCACAAACAACAAAACCAAGACACAACAACAAAGAAAAAAATGAAGCGTCGCGATCGATCCAAAACTGGATGATTTTTACCTTTTTTTCCTCTGAAAAAGAGGAAAAAGTGGACCAAATGTCGAAGATATTTTCTTTTTTCCTTCTTTTTTGGTTGGACTCTGGAATATCTTTTTTTTTCCTCTCTCGCGCCATTTTCCACCGTGTCCTCATAACTTGACTGCATCAAAACACGCGCTCGCGAACACATACAATCAAAAACGAGCGAAGAGTTTGAGAGTGAGAGTATATTCTCGCATAAATTTTACATCGCACGCGTCGCGATCAGGTTCTTTGTACTTGAAGAAGCGCGCGCGGTGAAAATTCACAAAGACGAATAAAAAGAGTTTTCGTTCTCACGTTAAGACGACCAAGAAGTAATTTTACTCATAAAGGGGAGATCGATTGTTCTCGGTCGAAGGCGCGTGAGGATACGTAATGGCTGCTAAACGCCCGGACGGGTTTAAAAAGTCCTCCTCGAGCGAGGAGTTCAACAAGAACAAGTTAAACGCGCAAGCGAGCTTGCACAAACCGAACACGTTGGGGTACGAATCCGACACTAACGTGGTGCCTTCTCCAGCGCTTCAAGCGAACAATGCGAATTTAAAAACAACAACCGAAAGAAAGAAAGGTACGTTCTTTTATGCGTAGCCTCGCGCGCGCGGATCGAGACGCTCGTTTTCCCGCGCACGAGAAACAAAGACGGTTCGAGAACAGATCTGTCCTCGTTTTTGCCGTTCGCGTCGCGCGCGTCCCGCCCGCGCGCGTTAATTCTTTATCTATTTTTTCCTCCACCCACGTCTGTTCGTATCCGTCGCTCGTTTTAGATTTTTTCTCGCTGGAAAAAGTTGACTTTTCGGCGTGTCGTTTCGACTTTTTCCAGCGAGCGAGTGGCTTACGATGACTGAGAGGCAAACCGACTGAACGAGAGGCTCACGACGAAGAGGAATTTTTTTTCAAACTGAAACTCACCAACACGAAAATTTCTCACATCATTTCTCATCATCAGGCGTTTCCTGGACGGAAGAAGAACACAGATCGTTTCTGATGGGCTTGAACTCGTTAGGCAAAGGCGATTGGCGCGGGATATCGAGACACTTTGTGCAAACGAGGACGCCGACGCAAGTAGCTTCGCACGCGCAGAAATATTTCATACGACAACAAAATACGCAAAAAAGGAAACGAAGAGCGAGTTTGTTTGATATTCAGCAAGGGCATGGAGATGGAACGACGACGTTTGTGGCGCAACAAATGTCCGGAGGATCGCAAAATGGTGGATCCGATGCAACTATCGCGACTGCAGCTTTGGCCAAGGGGAGTAAGGGGAGCAACAACAACGCGACGTCGTCGTCGTTGACGAAGATGTTGAAGAATAACGGGAACACCAAAGGATCACAGAACGATAAACTCAATTCGCGCGAGGAGGAGTCAATGCGAACGTTAGCGGACATGGTTTTGACGCACGACGCGAGACAACAGAAAAATGACACGACAAAGCAACAGAGACAACAAAAACAAAACGATTCGGCGATTTTGCAACAGCAGCAGCAACAACAACAACATCAAAGGTTTCTTCAGGAACAAAAGGAGTATGCGAACGGCCATCCGATTGCGGGCCAATTTTACGGCGCTCAGTCGCCGCCGCAGACGATTCCAATGACGAGTCCGTACTACTACAATCCAATGTTTGCGCCGACGCAATCGTTCGTGCCTCCGCACGCCGCTTCGCCGACAGAAATGTCAATGTTTCCACCCATGGATCCCTCTCAACAACAACAAAACATGAATGATTGGATGGCACAAATGCAGCGCAATTCGGTTGCGTATCAACAACAGCAGCAAATGGCAATGGCGTCGGCGATGGCTGCCGGGATTCATCCTTCCATGTGGACCGCGCAATACAACATGCTGTTGTCGGGCCAAAATCCAGCGGTGATGGGGATTCTGCGACCGAGTTCGCAGTCCGCGGAAACGCAATCTACGGCAGAAACGAAGGAAAAGATCAAAGGTGGAGGACCCGATGCTGCTCGGATGAAGGTGTCGGATTCGTTTACTTCGTACCAAGGCCGGGATTCTCCAGTCGACGCGGCTGGTTTATACCGACCGGTTGCTGGGTACCCGTCGAGAACGGAATGGCTGGGAGCAACATCTTTGCCGCAAAAGAGTATTCCAGTGCCTGCATCGACCAATGCAGCGGTGGAACCTTGAAGAGTACAACATGATAATAGTACTCGTAGTACCAATGGTACTGAAATTAATAATATAAATGTGTATAAGTTTGAGAGAGAGAGAGAGAGTATGAGAGAGAAGTGAGAGAGTTTTTGTGATGAGCGAGAGGTGAAACGATTGTATAAAAATCGAAATTTATTTTGTATATTAGAAAGATACGGCTATCGCGTCTGAGAAGAGAGAGTGAGTGAGAGAGAGTGAGAGAGAGAGAGTGAGAGAGAGAGAGAGAGAGAGAGAGAGAGATTTTAAGTGAGAGAAAGAGTGAGAGAGAAGAAGCGAGAAGAGAGTGTATGATTTTGTATAAATGAGCAAATATTATGGAAGCGAAAAAAAAGGAAACATAGTTTGAAAACCAACGCCCACATGTTGTAATATTAATTTGCGTGCAACCCTGTGTTCCTATTCATTGATTTATCTAGTATTTGTGTTTTTCTCTGAAGTCTTTATGCTCCAAATATCACCATCCATTCTCTTGGTGGTGCGCTATCGCTCGACGAAGACTCGACTCTGCCGATGTGCGCGAATACTCTCTCAGTGGACTTCCTAGATGATCTCGGCCGTTAAGGTCCACTCGCAACGGCCCCGCTCTTCCTCCGGGGCCAAATTGTGTGGTAACGACCACTTTTGGGGCGGTGAGCATGTTCAATCGAACCATTCGCATTATTTCAGATATTTCGAAGTCGGGATCGTACTTTCCACCTGCAAGAAGAAACTCCGAGCATACAGCTCCTCCGATCGTGACGTTCCCGGTATATTGCAACATCCTTGGCGAAACGACGCGAATCATCGGTGGCTCGATCGGGTATCTCGAGCTGAAATTCAATTCCATGTGTATTTTGCCGTCTCCTCCAAAGCGTCTCTTCAGTTCTGCCAGGTCTTCTCTTAAGAGTTGCGCATCTGATGTGTCTTCTACAAAGTCTCTCATTTTCATCCTCCAACAGCACACGTTATCGTGCGGAAATAAGCAAACTTCATCGACCACGCTCGTCTCATCTCTCTGCAGCTTCTTGAACTCTTGAAGGAGGCGCGAACTCATGCTTTTAAAGAAGATGTGCGCGAGCGTGTGCGTTTATTGAAGACGACGTGCGAGTATTTTTTGGAAAGATACGAAAGAGAGAGACGTATTATTAAAACATCAACTGTTCGTACGAACTATTAACAGTCATGGAAATTTCTTCCACTCTCGCTAAGATGGCGACTCGATCGCTTTCGTCCAGATATTTACCGTATTTTGCGGTGAATTTATCCGGGTGCCATCGTAAATTAGCGCGTCTGAACGCTTTCTTATAAATCTTCTCAGCCGCGGCTACTTTTCTTTGGGCGCCCTTACCCGGCTCCAACTCTTCTTCTCCTTCTTCCTGTTTTTGGCGCATCTCAAACGCAGCCATGTGCTGCAAAATATCTTCCGATGGTGGCCACGGAACGTTGCTTATTGTAATCGTCTTTTGTTCTTCTCCTGCCTTTCCTCCTCCTCTGTAAGTACTCGCAGTATCAAACTCTGTCCATTTTTGTTCGTGATCGTCCCAGTCGATATCCTGTCTGGTAAAACATTCCGCGTCGTCTAAATATTTACACAACGTTTCAGCCGCCATCTCCGCGTTTCTTATTCTCTCCTCGTCTTCTTCTTCGTTCAAAGCGCTCTCTATCGTTAATTTCTTCTTCATTTCAACCATTTCTTGGTCCAAATACGCTCTCATTTCCTTCTCTCGTTGGATTCGTATCAGCGTATCTCGCTCTCGCTCGACTTGCGTGAATAACTCTCGCTTTCGTCGAATGTCGTTGAACCGCATGCGTCTGGAATTTTCTAAGAGTATATCATCAGCCGCTTTATTTTTATCGGTGTCATCATCGTCATCATCACTCGTATCATCATCGTCGTCAGAGGAGGAAGACGAAGATGAAGTGCTCGTTTGTCTGCCTCTCTGTGCATCATCAATATCGTCGTCATAAGGTCGAGATCGCGCTCTCTCTCGTCCTCTTCTTCTCAGAGGATTGATGCGTTCAAACTCCTCCTCCTCCTGCTCGACATCATTTTTCTTCTTCTTCTTCTTCTTCTTCTCTGTTTTCGTCGTTGCTGTCTTCATGCCTATTATTTATCTAGCTATTATCGATCGATCGATCGATCGATCGCGATCGATGATGCCTTCCTTCCTTTCTCGCTGTGTCGTCGTCGTCGTTCGTTGATGATTTGTCTTTTTTTCTCTCCCGTAAAAGCGAGCGTTTTTTTGTAAAAGTAATTTTTCTTCTTTTTTGTTTCCGGAATCTCTTCCACACAACAACACAACATAAAGGAAAAGCTTTTAGAGCAACGACACAACAACAACAACGCGCACAAACACTCTGCGCGATTCAAAGCAGCGCGGGGCGAAAAAAGAGCGAGCGAGACTAGAGTACTACTGGTAAAAGTAGCGCACACCACGCCGTAATACTAATAATAACAAAAGAAGCACAGAGAGAGAGAGAGAGAGAAGAGCATTAAAATAAGATGTCGTTGTATAAAGTGGACTTCAAACCGAGCGCTTTAGCGCGATCGATATCGAAAGATACGACCAATCAACACGCCAATCCTCCCGGATTTAATAGCAATAACGGAACGAAGACGACGAGCGAAGGCAGCGGCGGTAGTGGTAGTGGTGGCACGAACGATGGTAAGAAAGGAAAACCTCCAATCGTTCCAAAAAGAGATGAAGAGAAGATGCGACAGTTTAGAATACGAAACGCGTATAAATTCGCGCAGAGTTCCTTTTCGGGGGTGATGATGACGGGAGTGATGATGTGGTTCACCGGAAACGGGATTCAAATTTTTAGCATTATGGTCACTTTCAACGGCTTATTCCAACCGATTAAAGCTATATTAACGAGTGGGAAAACTTTTGAACGTTTCGGCGATAAGAACACCGACGTGACGACGCCGCGGTTGATGTATTGCGTGATACAGTTGATGGGTTTAGCGTTAGCGTTGAGAAAGTTGAACGCGATGGGTTTGTTGCCAACCCATGCGAGCGATTGGTTGAGTGGATTGAAACCTCCCGTGTTTTACGAGAGAGCCTACGGTGGCACGGAAATGTAATATCATCAATATATATTTTTCTTAAAAAGATCTCTTCTTCTTCTTCTTCTTCTTCCTCTTGAAGTATCTTCTTCTTTAATTTTCAAAACATTGCGCACGCTCTCTCTCTCTCTCTCTCTTTCTCTTTCTCCTTCTCTCTCTTTGGTAAGAGCAGCGTCCTTAATACAGTAATACTAATAACAATAACAATAATAATAATAATAATATGAGTAACTTAGCCACCACTCGTTTAGCGCAAGAGAGAAAAAACTGGCGGAGAGACCATCCGTACGGTTTCGTCGCAAAACCAGAAACAAGGAACGGAACGGTCGACCTCATGCAGTGGAAGTGCGTGGTGCCTGGAAAGGCAAACACGCCTTGGGAAGGCGGAGAATTCCCGATTACGATGACGTTTCCGAAAGAGTATCCCGTGAAACCACCGAGAGTGATGTTACCGAGAGGGTTTTTCCATCCGAACGTGTATCCAACGGGATTGATTTGTTTATCGATTTTGAACGAGGAGAAAGGGTGGAAGGCGTCGATTTCTGTGAAACAAATATTAGTCGGGGTGCAAGATTTGTTGGATAACCCGAACAACGACGACGCGGCGAACTCAGCGGCGTATTCAGCGTTGAAGAAGAGCAAGGTGCAGTACGAGAAAAGAGTTATAGAAGAAGTTAAGAAGTATTCGAAGAATTACGTGATGGACGACAACGACGTCATCGTGATGTAACTCACGCACACGCATAAAAGCACGTGTGTTATATCTGCAAACACACGACTGAATTCAATTTTTCTCTTCATAATAGCTATAGCCTTGTATTACAATGAACGACTTTCTAAAATATAGACTAATTCTAAGAATGATTGTACCTAGGTACAAAAACTAATGCTCGATGAATCGTCTTTGCGGTCTTTCTGGTTCCGCGTCGCCTCTTTCCGTTCTCGTAAACTCAAACAAGACCGTAGGACTTCTATAGATTCTAATCAAGAGCCAATACAGACGCTCTTCCAATAAGTGTTCTCCTGCGTTACGCATGACGTATATATCTTCACACAAGGCGGTCAAACGCCTGGTACACGGCAAATCTTGGTGTGGAATTTTCGTGACTAAATTTGAAGTCATCCCTCGAATGAACGTGCCGATGGCTAAAATGTACGCAACATACATGCCGGTAAGACCACCTACGATTTTGGAAAACTGCGCAAACGCACCGGTAGCGACCTCACTTGAGATTAAGATAATCTCCGGTCCCGAACCGGTATCTTTACACTGCTCCCAAAATATGTTATCGCCTGAATTTAATTTGACATTGACGCCACATCCTACGCTCCACCAAGGTTGAGAAGTGTTCAATGCGTTCAATTTAAACGAGCAATCGACGAATTGATTGGTGGAAATTTCTCGCACTGGATCTCCTTTGCCAAGGACTCTCCAAACGCGAGGATATAAACCTTTAATGAGGACCGCATCATCATCTTCACCGCTGATCATTTTCCTCAATTTCTCCGCTTCTCTTTCTTGTAAAACGACCGATCTTCCACCAGCCGTTACTAATCGATTATCCAAAGGTAACGCGCGGCGGAAATTCCAATAGGTTAGAATTTCAGTCCCAGCAACGATAGAATTCGAAAAATCTTTCATTGCTGGAGGCGGAAGAGCCCAAATTTTATCTGAGTCGGGCGATAAGCACGCGTCCTGAATTTGATTCGGGTGGCGCACGGGAGGCGGGGTAACAGAATCGGTATTCAAGCTCATCCACTCCTCGGATTGAATGGTTCTTCGATTACCGCCGGCGAACACTTCAAATGCGGACGAACCACTCGGTGATACGAACGTGATGTTCATCCGAGTCTCTAAAACTGGGTTTGGTCCCACTTGCGGATTTGAAGTTGAAAACACAAAAAACGGCACGACCAAAGCCGCGAACAAAAGAACGAAAAGACCGCCGCCTTCCAAGTATACTTTTTTCCACGTTGGTTGAGGCTTCCCGAACGGATACCGCTTGTAATACGTCTTATTCCGAATATCAATTTCGAATAAGCTTCGGTTGATGTCTTCGAGTTTCAACCAATCGAATATATCTAAACTCGAGGCTGTGCACGCAAAGTCTAACAAAACTTTGAGCTCGTATAAAAACGGTATCGAGTAATAAATTCCAAACAGAATCGAGGCAAACTCCTCATTGCGCCTTTTTAACCATCGTAAACTTTCGTTCACAACTACTGGAAATCCACACCGTAGCTGCCGAGCGCTCGTTGCGAACGATAGGCATTTGATGAGGAAGAATACTCGCAACGCTTCATGGTTCGACGTCGTGGACTTGTGATATAAAATGAGCAGCCCGGTGGTGTAAAACGCAAAAGTGGTGTAATGATAAAACACTTTCGCTGCTTTCGCTCTCTTCAGATATATCACCGCATCGACGAGTAATAAGACCAGAATAAAGAACATCGTGAAGACATAATCTTGCGGAAATAATCCTTGACTGACAGTTTCAATCAATGCTTGCGGATCAGCCTCGATGCTGGATTGATAAAAGAACAATGCGAATAACGCCGCGATGATATCCACCGTGGCAGTTATTCCGTAAAAATTCTCCGGTTCGCGATGAAATGCCCGCACGGAAGTGATTCCGGGTAAATCGGGCATTACATTTTCTCCTTTATCCTGTAAACCAGCCGATGCTTCCCTGAGTTGCAATTTCTTCACTCCATTGGCTGCATCGGCGGCGGGAGTCAAAATAGTCAGTGGAGCGACAACTTGGAACACAGCCGTACGGTGCCCTTTTTGATGTAAAGTACCCTTCACATCGGTCTCGACGAGATCGAGCGAGTAGTAGTCAGCGTTGTTTGCGTTCTCGAAGTCTTGCAACTGTAAAAGAGCAAAGTTCAAATCGTTCCCTATTTTTGTCCAATCGTCCTCGGTATGATCTTCCGTATCCAAAATTGAAATTGATAAGAAGGAAGGCCCAAATTCAGTTTCATCCGTGAGCAAGCGCTGGAAGAACGTGTCCAGATTTCTCGAGATATTTTGGAATGAGTCTCTGGAGTACATGTAATCATTTCCGCTACGTCTCAAGTTTTCAAAATCAGGTAACGTTCCTCTTCTTCCTATTCCATATCGACTTCGAGGCGACATTTCTTCCATTACTGCTTCGTCCAAAATATTTTCAGAATTTTCGACAATCTCATCTTCAGTAGGCACATATGTGCTACTCAGCCATGTATCGTAACGTGGCTTTAGCTCGTACACTCCACCTTGGCCAAATGAATGCAGTAACGTTGCGAAGTATGCCAAAAACAATGGTAAAGTAGACACCACGAATGGTTGAGAGAAATCCGGCACGCCTATGATGTTGCTCTGGCCGCAAAGCTTCCACGAAAAGCACGCTTTCGAGCATGGAATGCTTAGAATATAGCTCAATACGATGACAGTTTCGGAGTATCGGAGCATAAATCTCCAAAACTTCGGACCCGGTTTCGGTGATGCTATCAAAGCTGCGCAAACCAAAGAAGTTGGATAGACCACTGTAATTAAAGAAAAATTCATCGCGAATGCGAGAAAATAGAAAAAGTACACCAGAGAACTTTCTGGTGCGCTTACCCAAGGCCAAATATCAATTATTCCTGCGACTATGAAGCCAAAGACAGATCTTCTATCGCCTCTGATGAATTCATCAACCAAGTCTTCGAGTTTTTCCTCATCTTCGTTATTTGCATCTTCCTTCACATCACTCGCCACGCTTTCACCGCCACCGCCGGCATACGTCTCAGAATCTTGAATAGTGTCTGAGCCTGCGAATGATCTATCGATGCCTTCCCACGGCGTTTCTCGAGGCGGTGTTTTGGCTTGTTCTTCAACCCAGTCATCAATCTTAGGTCTGGCACCGGCAACTTTGCGATGACGAAGCTTTGATTCAGAGATACTCGGTGTTTTTACAGATCTGTCATCCTCGCCGTCACCGTTGTCTTCATCTTTGCTTTGTTTAACGGCTTCTGACGATCTATCCTTTTGCTGCATATTTTCTAGACGTACAACTTCAAGCGAAAGGTTCTGAATGTCATTGCGAATCTCTTCGACGCGTTTATGTCTATCTTCTCGCTCTCGCATAGCCTTAAGACACTGTAAATAATACTTTCTTACCCGTTTCCACGTTTCCGCCTTATCACCTGTTTTAGTTCTCGAACGTGCCTGACGATCCATCTCTAACACGGCAGCATACTCGTGAGAACTGATAAGATATCGCAAACAGGACATGGTCGCGAAAATGAATAGATCTGGTCCAAGCTGTCCGGCGTCAAAACCAAGAACAGAATCTACGCGATAAAATCCAATCAGGTGCAACAAAGAGCACAGAGTGTTTTCACGATTAGCAAACCAAACACCCACAAGACTCTCAAATGGAGCTTGATATGCCAGGACAGATCCCATTATCAGTAAATTGTATCTTTTCATCCAAACGAGCAGCTCATCTACTCTATCCCACGTTCGATTTTTAAGTATACTGACGGAGAGAATCAGGTACCCGGCGTGGATGACGTCATTCATACACGTGCCAGCTACGATGACGAGGATAAAAGCAGCCTCTCTAGAGTAACGCACAATGTAATATCTCGTCCAATCTAGTATCGTCCAATTCGATGTTGCTTCCCACGTCAGAGCTGAGAATATTTTTAGAGTGGGATCACCGGGGCGTCTCGGAAGTAACGCCAACTGCGTTGGCGTTCTTCTTGGAAGCATCAAAGTTGCCGCTTCTGTAATCTGATCTTCTTCAAGATCTGGATTTTCCGCAATGACAGCAGTTCTTGCGCGTTCTTCCATAGAAGCTAATACAGAGTCCATTCTGAGTTGACACGCAGCTACAAAGAAGGCAAGAAAATGTCCGAGCAACATGTATTTAGAGCGTTTCACCAGACCAAACCAAACAAGTAACTCATCTGTTTCATACTCGCGCTCAGATTTTCCGAGAGCAGCATCATCGCTGCTGCTATTATTACCACTTGGAGATGGAGGGGTTTGTGGCATTTCAGAGAAGTCGTCTTTTCTGTTATCTTTGGGATATTCTCCCATGGATGCTATGTACTGCCAGAATAGCGCTACGCCACAGACGAAGGATACTAATTTCCATACTTTCAATCGATTGCTCGGTGCGGTGAATACTTGCTCTTTCTCCATCATTTGGAGCATTAAGCCCAAGTAAACGAGTGAAAGAACATTACCAGACGCAATACCGACGGTACCAAAAACTACATACGCTAGACCAGGCATCAATAACGCCAATGCCCCTTCCACGAACTCAGGTAAAATGAAGAAGAGAGAATTCAACTGGTCGATCGATGTTCTCGCTTTCTGAAACAACAGCCGCTTAGCTCTTGCTCTTAACGACTCTGATCTATCGCCCGATAAGTAAGTTTCTGAATAAGTCGTAGTGGATGTTCCATCTTCTGAATTTACATCTTCAGATACGAGCTCGTGGTCGTCGGGAATAGAGTCCATCCTTCGAAAAGGGGTCCTCTTAGTTATGGTGGATCGCTTCAGAGCTGCACTTCTCGCCTCTGGATTCCGCGGTGGCCAAAACAAATGGCACGGTTCTGGTGCACAACCTGATTTCAAGGCTGGTGGTAACTTAACAAGCCAATTTCTAGAAATTCGGCAAAATTCTACAGCAACCAAAACAAAAACGGGCCAAAGTAGCATTCTTTCGTTTCGCGGCCATATTGCTTCTTCTTTCATTGGATCAACTTCTCGTAGTGGATAATATTGCGCTCCAATCCAAGACATTGTATCTTCATTATCGCTGAGCGCTCTGTGTATCCAATCAATGTTGTAAGTGTATTCCAAAAGGGCCGAAAGTATTGCAACAGCACCCAAAATTTCACTCGTTCTTGCCAATTTCGGCGAGAATAAAGTACACATCAAAGCAAAAAGCATCAAGCCCCCAATGATATCAACTCCACGCTGAAAGGAGAACCCTAAAGCAACTAGCGTCAAAAATTTATCGCAGTGTAAAATACATATGCGTTTTATCATCGGAATGCGGCCTTTTTGAGTACCGGCGATGACCAATCGAATCGGCTGATCACTTTCCCGTCCCGCCGATAATAGACTCGTTGGCTCATTGCGCAACAATCCGATCCTGTGGAAATGCGTAGCGATTAGTAACAAGCTAGGCCCTAATAAGGACGTCATTAATTTGTTTCTGGGTAAGTTTGGTTCTAATCCAACATTATTTGCCAAGAAGTCTTGCGCCTCAGAATTCATCCCGACCCATCGTGCTAATGGAAATGCTCCAAATGCATATCTCACGGCTAAATTAGCTAAAGCAAAAGTGAACAATGCGCCCCACCGCACGGATCTTCTATTTCTATCTTCAATTGTGTCAAAAGGTACTACGAGCGCTCCTCCGAGAAATAAAAGAAGGGCTAAATTCAAAAGCGAGCATTCATTCGTAAGCACAGTGAATAAACCAATAATCAAAACCGAGTACGCTCCAGTAAAATTCAAGACTCTCTTCGACGATATCCAGAATTCTGAGAGGATTGCACTAATTAATAATTTGATTTTTGGGAGTGCTTGTACCCTTTTACGACGACTGTTCATACTGCTTTCATCATCTATATTAGCGGGAGCGCTCGGATTAATCGATGACGGGTCTATTTCTCCATCCTCAGCGCCCGGGAATAAATGCGACAAAGCACGAATAATTCCCGGCATGTGAATCACAGCTACATCTACAAACAACACTAACGCCATTGGCCACATCGATCTAACAACATCTTCATTCCAAAGTCCAATAATTTTCAGGAAATCTTCAAATTTTGAAAACCTGCGTCTACCCAGAAGCGCCGGTAAGGTGTCTAGAGACCACAAATACATGCACGCGATGAGCATTGCCATAATTCTCGAAGTAAATATCAAAATGCTCGTTTTACCAGGTTTAGCTATTGTAAGTAAGAATAAGCAAAATAAACCAGCGTGGATGATATCGTCCCTGGATAATGCCACGAGCCAAAGAAGGAGCGGGATGAGGAGCTTCGAAGCGAAACTGGCTGCAACACCAGCCCATCCGCTCTCTGAAGGCGTGAACCCATCTTCATCAAAGTCGTAATCGACGTTATCGTACTCTGCATTCACAAAAACAAAAGAAGATGGAAGCGATTCCTCTTGCATGCTCGCCGCTGCTTGCAACGCAGTTTCGTTAGGGGTTCCTCTCGCCAATCGGCTGAAATACGCTAAAATTGTCATCCCGGTAAAGACAGAAGCCATCCTTAAAGACCCAATCCAATCATTTTCTTGTCTCGATAGTCCTAAAACGAGGAAGAAACTGTTGTTATCGGTTTCTGGAATCGCTTGCACAATGAATTCGACGAAGGACCACAATGCGACGTAAATCAGAGCCGAAGGCGCGAGCAACTTTGAAAACTCTCTGTGCGTGGGCGGATATAACACGGACATCAGAGAGAAGAGCAGTATCGGAAACGCTAATGCAGAGGGAGCTGTTATGGCAGAAAGTATGATCGCACATGCAGAGATGACCCCGGAAAACTTTGCCAAGAGCCGAACTTGTACGCCGGGATCTTCCAGAGTCGCCTCGCTCGTTTCTCGATCAGAACTTCGCATGTGCGAAATTAGAGGCTCGTCAATATCGTCCAAGCCTTCGGTAATGGACCCATCCTGATTATACTGTACCTCGTCCACGATATCTTCATTCGCGGATGCTTCGCACACGGAAGAAAAGAAACCTGCGATTGTAAATAACTGTAACAATCGCATACCTCGAATAACTGGCCCATCACTACCATCCATGATATACAAACCTATCCAAGAAGCGAAAGTTTTATTTGCACTATCGTGCAATTGAGGGAGCTGATAACACACGATGAGCATAAAGTGCACGCAAGCGTATGCCATCGCTACAACCAAAATAAACGCCGGCGGTCGTACCAGCTTTCGCTTGTCCAAAAGTCCCCAGCTCGTAAGAAATATAGCTGCGAAGAGAAAGTAAGGTATTCCAGTTATAGATGGTACTGCCGCTGCAGCAATACCAGCGGTAAATGCGCATCGAATTAATGCTCTATCACGCAGAAAAAAAGGGTCGACCAAAACCACCCCGTCTTCCTCCGCGTCGATGCCATCGAGTAAGGCCAATTCTCGCTCCCGACTCAAGTGTAATTTCCCCGCAGCTGATATGGCCACGAGGAAGAGAGGCACGAATTCCATCACGTACTCTAAAACCGAACGCAGTTTCACAAAACCGAGCACTCGCATGAGCTCTTCGTGCCATTTTGAATTGGTTTTAAATGCTATGAAGGAAGTCTGTACGACGAGCTCGCCTAGCATTCCAAAAATGGCCAGTCCCAACGCTGCCCACCATATTATCTGTCGCCTCGTGCGGACGATTTCTTGCGTTAGCACTCTGTTCTGGGACCCGGTGATCCTTTCTGCCGCGAATACAAACAGAAACAATATCGACTGTCGTTGATGATCGTTGGAAGGGAGGAAAGAGAGAATATTAAATACAGGTGATGAGTTGGTTTGGATTTTGAGAAGGAGAGAAATTGTTAAGGCGCTTCTCAATTCGTGTGAATCAGCACACACACACACACGCGCGCACAGACGAGAAAACAAAGTAAAAACTACGGATAAATGACAAACGTACCAGTATTGATGGTCTCTGCAGTATCGCGTGCGAAGTTCCCGCGAAGAGCAACGCCGATGACGCTGCCACATTGAACCCGGTCTCAACGAGAGGGAAATTCCCACCCATGACAAAAGAGGGAGAGTTTCTTCTCTTCTGTTCTCCTTCCTTCTCTTCTACTCCTCTGGGGCGCGTTGTTGTTTTTGAACGCCGCTCGATTGGTTATGGTGGTTCATCTTCTTTGTCTTCTTCTTCTGCGATGCGCGTGTGAGAAAGTGTTGTTTGGTTTACTTTTGGCAGTTTGAAACTTTCTCGAAAAACTTTTGGAATTGGGATTGGGGGAATTTCGAATTGCAATCAAAGAAACTTCTTTCTCTCTTCAGTTTGTTTGCGCGTGGGCAAATAAGACTCACCACTTTGAATATAAAATAACTATTACACGCATGAAAAAGGAATGACAGCGGGTATTGCACCGAAGCAACATTTCCTCCTGGGGCGTACTCTGTCGTTGGAGGAGGAGAAGAGGAAAACGAATTCCCCTATTTGCTTTGGGAAGAAGAAAACAACAACGACAACAACTCAAGCTTCTGCGTTGTCGCATAATGCACTCGCATCTGTTTCCGTTGCTGTGATGAACAAAGAAAGCATCGCGCTGTTTTGTAATAGTGCGACTGTTCTCGCCGCTCTCGTTTCGTGCGCGTTCGCTGGTAAGATCATGGAAAAGAAAACAAAGTTTGGAGGAGGTATTAGTAATGCGCTGTGTGCCTTAGTATTCGCGTGTTTCTTGGCTTCGTTTACGCGCGTGTTTTCGTTTTCGACAAACGCGACAACGGTTGTTTTTGATTTCATATGGGATATATTGATGCCTCTGGGAGTGACTTTAGCGTTATTAAACGTGAAAGTAAGCGAATTGGCGACAAAATCCAAGGAAGTGTTACTCGGTTTCTCGTTCGCCTCTGTGGGTTCAATTTTAGGCACCGCTTTATCGTTCGCTCTGTTTTCAAAATCTCTTGGCGTCGGCGCGCTCGGATATAAAATTGCAGCGTGCTTGTGCGCTAGCTATATTGGCGGTTCTTTAAACTTTGCGGCGACGGCAAAAGCGCTCGAGCTGACGAATTCCGCAGAGTCCTCGAGTCTTTTAGCGGCGTCGATGGCAGCAGATAACATGTTGATGGCTGTTTTCTTAGGTATCTTGATGGTTCTACCGTGCAAACCTCCTTCTCCTCTGGCAGTCGACGATGAGGAAGATCAGAGGACTATGAAAGTGAAAGGAATAACTGAGGCAACGCTAGGGACGATCGTTAGTCTCATGGTTGCAACAGGAACTCTGCTCCTTTCTTCACTCCTCGCCAAACTTGCTAGTCTCGGAAACTTCTCGCTCGCGATAACATGCATAATCGCCCCTTTACTAGGTGTTATTCTGAACTCGAAGTTGGATTTTTCTGGTCCCCCGCAGTTTATATCACGCAACATTATGTTGCTGTTTTTTGCGTGCATAGGTGCAGGTTGCAACATATTCACCGCTTCTGCCGTCGGGGTACCGCTCTTTGGTTTCATCGCGGTCCTCTTACTTGCGCAGCTTTTCTTCGCACTTCTTTTCGGCAAAGCTTTTCGCGTGCCTCTTTGGGCAACTTTGATTGGATTGAATGCTAGCGCTGGCGGGCCTGCAACTGCTTTTGCTATGGCAGCATCAAAAGGATGGAATCGAGCTCTGCAGCCTGCCGTGCTCGCCGGTACAATTGGATACGCAATCGGAACTTTGGTTGGATGTTGTATGAGTGAGTTTCTGCGTGTTTTTGCGCCATTGTAAAATGACCGAGAAATATCGGAGTAAGACTAGTGCATAGTTTTGTAGTTTCATAGTAATATGTAGAATCAAATCGCTAAATAGATGTATATTATTATTAGAGTTTAAAGTTATGGTACAAGAGAAACGTTCTTATTTCTTCTTTTCGTTCTTATTTCGCGGTGGCCGCATTCGAGCCCAAGACTGCCTTCGGCGCAGCGTCATTGGCTTGCTCCTTTGAACCCACCGTAAATGCTCCAGGATTGATAGCGACTGTCTTAGTGTGATTCTCAGTTTTGTAAATACCAACCAGACGATCTGCAAGCTCGAACATGTTGTTCCGTAACGAAATAATGATGAACTGAGCATCTTTTGTTCTCTCCTTGATGTAGTGCCCAACGATGGAAACATTCTTAAAGTCCAGGGCTGCATCAATCTCATCCATAACGTACAAAGGTGTGGGCTTATAGTGATGTAACGCAAACACTAGCGCGAGAGATGAGAGCGTCTTCTCTCCGCCAGATAAGTTTGCAATATTCTTCCAACTCTTCTTCGGCGGACGAACGGAAAAGACGATACCTTCAGAGAACGGATCGAGCGAATCGACCAACTCGAGCTCTGCATCACCACCTAAAGTAATCATCTGGTACATTTCTTTTAATTTGATGGAAATTATAGAGAATCCGGCCATGAACTCTTCTAATCTCTTCTTACGTAGCTCATCAAACGTCTGTCGGAACGTGTCTCGCTCCTCCGTGACGGTTTTCAAATCTCCAACTCTCTCTTCGTACTCAGCCAACTTCGCGGCGAACTGCTCGATAGAAGTCATGTCAGGTTTCATTTCTTTTAACTCAGTTTCGATGGCGTTGATCGTTTCGTCGTTACTTTCTGCATTGATGTCACTGAGTTGTTCGTCCGAGACGTTCAAGAGAATCTCGCTCTCATCAACACCCGGCGAGAGGGTATTTCTCTCGTTTTGCAACTTTTCCATCTCCTTCAAGCAACCTTTTTCCACCTTGCCGTGTTCTCTTAACTTGTTATCAATATCATCAATCTTGCCTTGAAGGTCAACTTCAACAGATCTCAACTCGTTAACAATCTTCATGATTTCTTCGAGCTCGGCTTGCGACGCAGCGCACTCGCCGGCCTTGGTTTCCGCGAGAGCCTTCAACTGGCTCTGAGACTCCAAAACCTTCATCGCGCCTTCTTCCAAACCTTTGAACTCTTCTTTAATAGTATCCATTTCGCTCTTAATCTTCTCTCTCTCCGTTTCTGCTTCGCATACGGATTTCGTCAATCGCTCCATCGTTTTCTCGTGCGACTTTGCTGCGGCTCTCTTTTCGGTCACCTTCTTAGAGGCCATCTCGATACCGAAGCGGACTTCCTTGACGATAGACTTTTGTCTTCGCAACTCTTCACCACCAACGTTTTCCAAGGCATCTTGCCACTTCTTAAGTTCGGCTTTAAGCTTCGAAGCGCCGTCGAGGACGGATTTCAACGCGGCGTCGGCTTGCGCAACCTTTTCATCGAGCTCTCGCAACTCGGACGCATCGTTCTTGGACGCCTCGTGCGCAGCTTTGAGTTCATCTAATCGACCGTCTAAGTCGACAATCTTTCCTTCAGCAGCTTCCAATTCGGCTTTCAACTTCGGTAACGATCGTTCGTATTGCGCACATTTCGCTTCTGCGTCTCTCGCTTCTCTCAATGCCTCAAACGCGGCTTTTTTTGCTCTTTCCAAATCTGCCGTAGCTTTTTGTAACTCTTTCTCAGACTCCGCAACTTCTCTCGCCGCTGCTTTTTCGTCAACGACAACTGGTTTCTCTTTACCGACGCGCATGCGTCCAGAGATTGGTTTCGAACCACCACCGGACATCGTACCTGAGGTCTCGATGACTTGGCCTTTCAACGTCACCACGCGATGGCGTTTGGCCCCGTATGCAATTCTGCCCGCTTGATCCAAATCTTCAGCAACAGCAGTTTCACGAACGGCAAAGTAAAACGCCGGTAATAATCGTTCTTGCGCTGGCTTAATTAAATCAATCAATCTTGGCGCATTTTCTGGAATGTTATTTTGATTTTCCTTTAACTTTTGCGCCAAGTGCGCTTGTTTCTCCAAAATCAAAAAAGTCGCGACACCCAAGTTGTTTCTTCGCAAATACTGCACGCAGTTCTGCGCGTCCGCGGTTGTTTCAACGACAACGTAGTCCAAAGCACCAACCGCGGTCGATACTGCGACGTCGTACTTCTTATCAATCGCACCCAAATCTCCGAGACGACCAATGACACCTTTAACGCCGCCGGCGCTTTGGGCATCCAACAACGCCTGCACGATGGCACCTTTTTGACTTTCCTGCGAAGCGGTCGTCTTTCGTTGTTCAAGTTTACCTCTTGCATCTCTCGTAATTTCGAGCAAACCGGCTTCTTTCGCCTTCGCCGCAGTTTCAGCCTTTCTCGCTTTTTCCACCTTCTCGAGCTCAATCGCGAGTTGCGCTTCATCATCCGCAATCTGTTTCGTCAACGATTTCACCTTCACTTCCGCGGAAGCTTTACCATCAATGGCAGCCTTTAAGTTCTTCTCGACTTCGGCATGTTTTTCGAGCACCAACTTTCGCTCTGCGTTGGCAACGTCGAATTCGCCTCTAGCGTCGGCGATTTTACCTTCCCACGGCTGCAGTTCTTTTTCGACGCCATCGATCTTCGCGCCAATTTCCGCCATTTCGCCTTTCAACCCGTCCAACATTTCGTCGAGTTTGCTTTCTTCGCCTTGAACTTTCGCCTCGAGATCAGCTTTTCTCGTTTCCAACGCCGGAACGTCTTTTTCGATATTCTCGCACTCAACGACGATTTTTTCCTTTTGCGCGATTTCCTTGGCCAACTTCTCGTCGAGTTTCTTCACTTGCTGCTTCATGTGCTTCAAATCTTCGCGAAACTTTACGTCTTTCTTTTCAAACTCGGCGAACTCTTTCGTGGAATTGTCGAGATTTTGCTGAATTTCATTCATCTCCGTCGCTTGAGCTTTAAATTTCGCTTCGATACCTTTCAGCGACTCTTTGTGTTCGCTTTGCTTGGACTTCTCTTCCTCGAGATTGGTTTGCAAACCGACGCGGTTCTCGGACATTTCTGCCATCACTTTTCGAGTTTCCATGACTTCCAACTGTAAAGAAATCGACTTTGCTTGCAACAAATCTTTCTCTTTTTGCAAAAATAACTCAGCTTCGTTCTTCACGATTTCCAACGCGTCCTTCTCCTTCTCGACGAGCGTCAATCGCGAGACCATTCCCCCTCTCTTCTCGTTCAACTCTTCGAGCTTCTTACCCGCCTCTTCGATCGGTTCCACGTACTGGTTCGTTCCAATGATATCTTCCATATATTCTAACAACCCTTCGTCTCCAGGATTCACTCCTTTCGGCTTCATCATTGAAATTTGCTCGACTTCGCCTTGCAAAATCAAAAACCGGTTGTTGTTCAAGTCCACCCCTTTACCTTTCAACAAGTTTGTCACCTCGGTAAAGTTGGAAGTTTTCTTGTTCACGAAATATTTCGAAGTGTTGTTAATGTACGCCTCTCTGGCAATGGTAAACTCAGAATTCGGTACAGAGGTGAACCCTTCTGGATCTGTGTCCGAATCTACAATTTCGTGAAAGTGCACTTCGACGCGCGCGTATTCCAAGTTTCTAAAATTGGTGGATTTATGAATCAACTCGGAGACTTTGTTCAATCTCAGCTGTTTCGCGCGTTTACCAAACACAAACATCATCGCATCGATGACGTTCGATTTCCCAGACCCATTAGGACCGACTACAGATGAGAACGACTGTTGTTGTTTTAAAGTTGTGAGTGTTGTCGTGAGTTGATGAAAATATCGAAGAGATTTTGAGAGATGCGCGATGAGGGGAACAAAGAAGACG
>Ga0115557_1000773_pt1 | contig 22371 bp, 22 predicted proteins | sample COGITO_mtgs_1104_FD_87280 | JGI IMG/M metagenome (GOLD analysis project Ga0115557, IMG submission 87280) | Pelagic marine microbial communities from North Sea - COGITO_mtgs_110421 | ecosystem: Environmental > Aquatic > Marine > Epipelagic | place: Germany:Helgoland, sampling site Kabeltonne...
GACTGACCGCGCTGGTGTGAAAGATATTGTGCTCGAAGCCGCTTTGACCACGATTATGGACTGCGAAGATTCGGTTGCTGCCGTGGACGCTGAGGATAAGGCGCTCGCCTACAGCAACTGGTTAGGCCTCAACAAAGGCACGCTTGAAGAGACGGTGACTCGCGGAGACAAGAGTTTCGTGCGCTCGATGAATCCGGACCGTGACTATCTCGCAGCAGATGGCTCAAAACTGAGCTTGAACGGTCGCAGCCTGATGTTTGTGCGCAATGTGGGCCACCTGATGACCAATCCGGCGATTCTCGATGCACAGGGCAACGAAGTTCCCGAGGGTATTATGGACGGTGTGATCACCAGCCTGATCTCGCTACATGATCTCAAGCGCCTCGGTCGTCTGAGCAACTCTGCAGCCGGCAGCAGCTACATCGTTAAACCGAAGATGCACGGGCCTGAAGAAGTGGCGTTTACCAATCAGCTTTTCGATGCCATCGAAGATGCTCTAGGTCTTGAGCGACACACCATCAAAGTCGGCATTATGGATGAGGAGCGACGCACCTCGGTGAATCTTAAAGAGTGCATCCGCGCCGCCAAAGGCCGTGTGGTATTTATCAATACCGGGTTCCTCGATCGCACTGGCGATGAAATCCATACCAGTATGCACGCGGGTCCCTTTGCACTTAAAGCCGACCTCAAAGCGATGCCTTGGATCAGTGCTTACGAAGATCGCAATGTTGATATGGGTCTGGCTTGTGGACTCAAAGGCAAGGCGCAGATCGGTAAGGGTATGTGGGCGATTCCGGATAATATGGCGGATATGATGCGGATCAAAATAGGCCACCCCAAGTCTGGCGCGAACACCGCCTGGGTGCCCTCGCCAACTGCCGCAACACTGCACGCCATGCATTACCATCAGGTCAATGTGGCCAGCGTCCAAGAGCAAATAGCTAGCCGAACCCAGGCCAGTGTTGATGATATTCTCACCATTCCATTGCTCGGCGATCGTCAACTTACTGCCGAGGAGATTCAGCTGGAACTGGATAACAACGCTCAGGGCATGCTCGGTTACGTGGTGCGCTGGGTAGAGCAGGGTGTTGGCTGTTCGAAGGTGCCAGATATCAATAATGTCGGCCTGATGGAAGACCGCGCTACGCTGCGTATTTCCAGCCAACACATTGCCAACTGGTTGCATCACGGTATATGCAGCTCAGAGCAGGTGATGGAAACGCTTAAGCGCATGGCTGCGGTAGTTGATGGTCAGAACGCTGGCGATCCGGACTATATTGCCATGGGTCCCGATTTTGATCAGAGCCTTGCCTTCAAAGCGGCCTGCGATCTGGTATTTAAAGGCGACAAACAGCCCAGCGGTTACACCGAGCCACTGCTGCACGCCTATCGTCAGCAAGCCAAAGCCGCGCGTTAACAGGAGCCCGTTTTGACATCGACAATGAAATCGACAATGAAATCGACACCAGACCTCTGTGACCAGTACCCTGACCTGATCCAGGTGGTTGAGCCAATGTTCAGTAACTATGGCGGTCGCGAGCAGTTTGGCGGTCAGATCGTCACGGTGAAGTGCTTTGAAGATAACAGCTGCGTGAAACAGTTGGTGGATACGGATGGGCAGGGTCGGGTGATGGTCGTGGATGCGGGTGGCAGCATGCGGCGCGCCTGTCTGGGCGATATGCTCGCCGAAAAGGCCTCAGTCAACGGCTGGAGCGGGCTGATTATCTATGGCTGCATTCGCGATGTCGATGAGATTATGGCCACCGATATTGGTGTTCAGGCGCTCGGAACTCATCCGATGAAAACCGACAAAAAGGGTATTGGTGAAACGCAGGTCAGTGTCAGTTTTGGCGGTGTCAGGTTTAAACCGGGTGACTACGTCTACGCTGACAACAACGGCATCGTCGTCTCGTCGCAGGCATTGCTCTAGACAATCGATGCAATCTTTATAACGTCAGCCGCATAGCAATATGCGGCATATCCGCATCAATAAATTCTTCGCCATAACCGATAAATCCGAGCCCGCTGTAAAAGGGTAATGCTGTCAGTTGCGCGTGCAGGTAGATCTCCGGCAGTTTTGCCGCAGCGGCTGACGCGATTGCCGCGCGCATAATGGCATCTCCCACACCACGCTTGCGGTTGGGCTTGAGTACCGCCATGCGGCCAAAATGCCCGTCGGGCAGCAAGCGTCCGGTACCCACCGGGAGGCCATTGTTATCGTAGGCTAGCCAGTGAATACACTGGTCGTCGAGACCATCAAAATCGATTTCCTCAGGAACATTTTGCTCTTCGACAAATACTGCAGTGCGTATGTGTTTGATTTCAGGCTCGCTGGTTTGCCAGTTTGTCTGTTCAACACGAATGATCGATTTAGTCTGCATATAAAGGTCCAAAACAGTGCCCGCACAATATTGTAGTAAGTGGCCCAATTTTGCGCACTATCGCTGTGAAACTCAATGGCCAATAAAAACCGTCGGCTTTATGGATTAAAGGCGGATTAAAGATTGCCTTTCGGGCTGCTATCAGAAAAAATGCCGTCTAGCTCGACCCCTCGTGAAATAGTGAGAATATACCAAAGTATGATTAAAAATCTGTTCAATACCGTCCACATTGTTGTCTGCCTGCTTGTCAGTTCTTTCGCGCTGGCCAGTGAAAAAGCCATTCTCGACCCTAGTGCGCGCTTCCATCCCGTGGTCAGTGCAAGCGGTATGGTGGTATCTCAAGAGCTGCTTGCCAGCCAGGTTGGTGCCGAGATATTAGCTCGCGGTGGCAATGCCGTGGATGCCGCAGTGGCAACCGGGTTTGCACTGGCAGTCACCTTGCCCCGCGCTGGCAATCTTGGCGGTGGCGGCTTTATGCTGATCCATTTAGCGGAAGAGAACAAAACCATTGCTATCGACTATCGCGAAATGGCGCCCGCCGCAGCCTTCACCGAGATGTTCCTCGACGCCGAGGGAGGCGTGGATAATGCCAAGGCGCGTTATAGCACCCAATCCTCTGGTGTGCCGGGAACCGTTGCCGGTTTGATTCACGCTCTTGAAACCTATGGCACCATGAGCTTAAAGCAGGTTTTGCGGCCAGCGATTAAATTGGCCCGCGAGGGCATTGCAGTGAATGTCGATCTGTCATCATCACTGTTGGAGCGGCAGTCGAGACTGCAAAACAATGCAGCCTCTAAAGCCTACTTTTACAAAGCCGATGGATCGGCCTATCAACTTGGCGAGACACTGGCGCAGAAAGATCTTGCCAGCACGCTGAGCCGCATCGCTAAGGATGGCCGCAGTGGATTTTATCAAGGTAAAACGGCAGACCTGATCGTCGCTGAAATGCAGCGCAGCGGTGGCCTGATTAGCCGTCAAGATCTAGCCAATTATCAGGTTGTAGAGCGCACGCCGATCTGCGGAGACTATCGCGATAATAGAGTTTGCGCTATGCCGCCGCCCTCATCCGGTGGCGTGCATATGCTGCAGATGTTGAATATTCTAGAGGGCTGGGATTTAACCTCTCTGGGCCACAATAGTGCGGCTTATCTGCATCGCTTGGTCGAATCAATGCGCAGAGCCTACGCCGACCGCAGTCAGTATTTAGGCGATCCAGATTTCTTTCCTGTGCCAGTTGCTGAGCTAACCGATAAAAAATACGCCGCGCGGTTGCGTGGTGAGATTGATTTGCAGCGTGCCAGTCGTTCGCAAGATATTCGCCCCGGCCTCAAGGCTGCATCGGAGAGTATCGAGACGACCCATTTTAGTGTCTGGGACCAGTCGGGCAATGTGGTCAGCAATACCTATACGCTGAACTTCTCCTATGGCAGCGGTATCTCGGTGGCCGGAGCCGGTTTCCTGCTGAATAATGAGATGGATGATTTTTCCGCCAAGCCAGGGTCGCCAAATGGCTATGGTTTGGTTGGCGGGATTGCCAACGCCATTCAGCCCGGCAAGCGACCTCTGTCTTCGATGACGCCGACTATTGTTTTCGATGCGTCAGGGATGCCGATACTGGCGACCGGTAGCCCCGGTGGCAGCACCATTATTACGATTGTTATGCAGATGGTTCTGAATGTTATTGACTTCGATATGAACGTTGCTGAAGCCACTGCTGCAGCGCGAATTCACCATCAATGGCTGCCAGACAGCGTTTTTTATGAGGCGGGCATTTCGCCAGATACGTTGCAGCTGATGCGTGAGATGGGTCACCAGATCAGTGATAAAACCAGAGTGCTTGGTGCCACTCAGAGTATTCAAAGAGTGTCGGGTGGTTATGATGCAGGCCCGTCTCACCCTTCCGGGACTGCGGCGATCCTATCGGGAACGGCTGACTACAGACGAGCGGGATCCGGCGTTGCTGTGCCTACCGCGGACTAATTATTGTTTAAGACTATTCTCATAGTGACTGATGCTGCCATCTGCATTACGCAGGGTGGCAGTGCGCTGCTCTCCGGTTTCATCAACCAGCATCGGATACTTCGGTGCGGTCATAAATTGGGCAAACCATTCCGCCAGTAGTTGCTCGTCATCCAGGGTCTCCAATAAAAGCTTTTTAACCTGCGCAATATAGCCTTCGGGGATGGGTCCCTGCGCGGATTCTGGTGTTAATGGCGGGTCGATAAGATAGCGTGGCGCCGGGCCTCTGCTGAGCAGTTCTGTTGCCAGATCGTCGAGCATTTCGGTGGCGGCAGGAGATCGAAAGCCCACGGAAAAGGTCGTGCAATCGCCAATTGCAACGCCATGGTGAGCGATCTGCGGCGGCAGATACAGCATATCACCAGGTTCTAATATCCACTCATCGGTGGCGGCAAAGTCAGCCAGTATTTTCAGTCCGGCATTATTTGCCAGCGCTGTGTGCTCGTCGCAGTGTTGGCCAATCTGCCAGCGGCGCTTGCCAGCACCCTGCAATAAAAACACGTCGTAGTAGTCAAAATGGGGGCCAACACTGCCGCCATCTTCAGCGTAGCTGACCATAATGTCGTCGAGCCGCCAAGAGGGTAAGAAATCAAAACGGCCGAGCAGTTCGGCCACCTCGGGCACCCATAAATCAACCGCTTGCACCAGCAGTGTCCACTGGCTTGACGGTAGATTGGCAAAGCGCTCTGCGTCGAAGGGGCCGTGCTCCAGTTGCCAGTCACTGCCGACCACTAAGCGCGATTCAACCTCTGCTTCGAGCGACAGACCGGCAAGCTCATCGCCGTCAATCGGTGGTTCAAAGTTGGCTATAGCGGAACGGATCAACAGCGGCTTTTGCTGCCAGTAATCGGCTAAAAATTCCGCTGCACTGATCTCACCGAGAATACTCTGCATCGGGATCAGATATTCTCCGCTTGTTCGGCGGCATTGCCGATATAGGACGCTGGTGTCATCGCCTTGAGCGCGGTCTTGGCGTCATCCGGCATATCCAGGCCATCAATAAACTGCTGAATGGTGGTTTGATCCATGACATTGCCACGCGTCAGCGCCTTGAGTTTTTCGTAAGGCTCGTCGATACCATAGCGACGCATCACAGTCTGGATAGGCTCGGCCAAGACTTCCCAGCTGTTGTTGAGGTCGGCGGCGAGTTTGGCTTCATTGAGTTGCAGTTTGCTCATGCCTTTGTTCAATGAGGCGTAGGCAATCATGGAATAACCGAGACCGACACCCATATTGCGCAGAACGGTGGAGTCTGTCAGATCACGCTGCCAGCGCGAGACCGGCAACTTGGCCGCCAAATGACCGAATAGCGCATTGGCAATGCCCATATTGCCCTCCGCGTTTTCGAAGTCGATAGGGTTTACTTTGTGCGGCATGGTGGATGAACCGACCTCACCGGCAATGGTTTTTTGCTTGAAGTAGCCGAGAGAAATATAGCCCCAGATATCCCGGGCATAATCAATCAATATGGTATTCGAGCGCGCCAGACCATCAAATAACTCAGCCATATAGTCATGCGGTTCAATCTGTGTGGTGTAAGGGTTGTATTCAAGACCAAGCTGCTCAATAAAGCTCTGAGCAACCGCCTGCCAGTCGATTTCTGGGTACGCGGAAAGGTGAGCGTTGTAGTTGCCCACTGCGCCATTAATTTTGCCCAGCAGGGGAACCGATTTAATCTGTTCAATTTGGCGCTGCAGTCGGTAGGCGACATTGGCCATCTCTTTGCCCACAGTGGTTGGCGACGCGGTCTGACCGTGGGTGCGGGCGAGCATGGACACATTGGCATGGTCGCGCCCCATGGCTGCCAACTGATCAGTAATCTCTTGCAGCGCAGGCACCGCGACGTCATCGCGGCCTTCTTTCAGCATCAGTGCGTGAGAAAGGTTGTTGATATCTTCTGAAGTGCAGGCAAAGTGGACAAATTCACTCACGGCATTGAGCTCGGCATTGTCGGCAATGGTCTCTTTAATCAGGTATTCGACGGCTTTCACATCGTGATTAGTGGTGCGCTCGATCTCTTTAATGCGCAGCGCCTGGTCAAGGGTGAAATCGGTTACCAGCTGCTCAAGCAGACCGTTGGCAGCCGCTGAAAAAGGGGCCACTTCAGGGATGCCGGCGTGCTGGGATAGGTGCTGCAACCAGCGGACCTCGACCATGACTCTATAGCGAATCAAACCATATTCACTAAACACGCTGCGCAGTCGTTCAGTTTTGCTGCCGTAGCGGCCATCGATAGGAGAAACAGCGGTCAGTGGAGAGAGTGGGATGCTGGTCATTACAAGTCCAAATAGGGTCGTGAATTAAGCCGCTCATGATAACGGAAACAGGGCTGAATTTCAGATTATTTGCGTCCTCGATGGAGCGTGTGAGTATCGCTGGTGGTTAGTGTTTTAACGCTTTGACCAGTGCTTTCCGATAGAGCACTAGGTGATATCTTTTGCCGCCTAGTTGACGCCAGAGGTGCGCGCTTCTGACCGCGGCAAACAGCATGCAGCGGATGCGCTCGGCAACGCCGGGCTGTTGTAGGTACATCGCATTGCCTTTGACCTGAATGCGCTGGCGCAGAGTGCTCAGGGTCTGCTGATACAAAGAGGCAATATTGGCCAAGACATTGTCGTGAAACACCGAGAAGTGCAGGGCCTGACGGTTGGCATTTTCGATTCCCTCAGCCACTGCTTTAAGCATCACCGGGCGGCTATTAAGTTGTCGCTCAGTACTCAACACAGAGAGCGTGTAAACCAATGTGATCGGTGCGAACAGCTCTGTCCCTTGGTACTCGTCGAGCAGCAATGTCATCGCATTTATGCCTGTTTCCAGGGCCTGCTCTGAGCCATAAAGGTCCTCTATAGACTGCGGGCTCTGGTTGAGCAGGGCAGCCATGCTGACTTTTACTTCTTGCGAAGATGCACCGCCGGTGTTGGCCAGTTGATCGACTAAATGACAGGCCTGAAATACCGCTGCCAGGGCGACAGCCTGTTCATGAGTGGGTTTGGAGAACATTAATTGGCGCTTCTATAGGAGGCTTGTCGAGATTCGTTGCTATTCCATGTGGCGTCAATTGTGCCGCCACCAAGACACCGATCACGCTGATAAAAAACCACCGACTGACCGGGAGTCACGGCTCGCTGTGGTTGCTCAAAAAGGACTTCGCAACCTGTCGCGGTGGGTGTGACAAGACACGGTTGATCGGGCTGACGATAGCGGGTTTTTGCCATGCAGACGAACGCAGAGGAGGGTGCACCATTGATCCAGTTTAATCCCTCTGCACGCAGTTGGTCGGTAAACAATAGCGGGTGCTGACCGCCCTGGCCGACAACCAAACGATTATTGACCAGATCTTTGTGCAAGGTATACCAGGGTTCGTCGGAGCTGTTTTTGACGCCGCCAATCCCCAAGCCTTGGCGCTGACCAATGGTATAAAACATCAAACCCTGATGCTGGCCAATCAGGTCGCCATCTGGCGTTACCATTTCGCCCGGCTGCGCTGGAATATACTGTTCGAGAAAGTCTTTGAAGCGGCGCTCGCCAATAAAGCAGATGCCGGTACTGTCTTTTTTAGTCGATGTTACAAAGCCATGTTTTTCGGCAATGCGGCGCACCTCTGGTTTTTCCAGTTCACCGACTGGAAACAGAGATTGCGCAAAGGCGCTTTGGCTCACGGCATGGAGGAAATAACTTTGATCCTTATTAGCATCCAGTCCCTTTAACAGTTGAGTCTGACCATCGACCTCAGCAACACGGCTGTAATGGCCTGTCGCAATTGCATCGGCGCCGAGAATCTGAGCGTAGTCGAGAAATACCTTAAATTTTATTTCGCGATTGCAGAGAATATCAGGATTGGGTGTTCGCCCGGCACGGTATTCATCAAGAAAATACTCGAATACATTGTCCCAATAATCAGCGGCAAAGTTGGCCGTGTGCAGTGTGATGCCAAGCTTGTCGCAAACCTGCTGGGCATCTGCCAAATCTGCTTTGGCGGTACAATATTCAGTGTCGTCGTCCTCATCCCAGTTTTTCATAAACAGGCCTTCCACGCTGTAACCCTGCTCGATCAAGAGCAGCGCAGCGACTGAGGAATCGACGCCTCCAGACATGCCGACTATGACTTTTTGGACTTTGCTCATGGCTTTCCGGTTCAATAACAACGCAAAAGGTTTTGCTCGCTACTAGTTTTGCTGGCTACTAGTTTTGCTCGCTACTATAGAGTGTTGCGAAATATTTCCATAGGAAAAATACGCTCGGCTAAATAATCGCTCAGGCAGTTGATCACGCCAGGGCTGCGTAGGTGCTCGAGGTTTTGCTGTATCTCTTGATGACTCATCCACAGCGCACAATCGATGTCTGGATCGATCACCGCATTGGCGTCGAACTCGACCGGCTCGGCAACAAAGGCTAAACGATAATAAGTAATACCGGTCGCCTCAGCAAAAGAGGTTGAGATGCCGAGAAAGCCAGTCAACGACACAATCCAGCCGGTCTCTTCAAGGGTTTCGCGCACAGCAGCGGCGAGTATATCCTCACCGGGTTCGACGTGACCCGCAGGCTGATTGATCACTTGCCGGCCGTCTTTTGTTTCTTTAACCATAAGAAACTCACCGGATCGCTCAACGACAGTGGCGACCGTTAAATGTATTTTATTGGGCACGATTAACGTCTCCTTTTCGCCGCAGGTCTTTTTGCCCGCGGCTTTTTCGCTGTGGGCATAGGGACGCTTTCAACACGGTATTCTCCAAGGTTAATATCTGTCAGCTGCCAATCACCGATGGCGGCGCGCACTAGACGCAGCGTGGGTAAACCGATTGCTGCAGTCATTCTTCTTACCTGGCGATTTCGACCTTCATTAATCACTAGTTCGAGCCAGCTATCTGCAATATTTTGGCGCTCGCGGATCGCTGGAACCCGGGGCCACAGTGGCGGTTCGGCTATCAGACTGCACTTAACCGCAGAAGCCGGCCCGTCTTTGAGTTCGACGCCATTGATTAGCTCTTGGCAGTGCGCCTCGGTGGCTGTGCCCTCAACCTGGACCCAATAGGTTTTGTTGAGTTTGTATTTTGGGTTGCTAATCTGCGCTTGGAGTTGACCATTGTCGGTCAACAACAGTAATCCCTCGGAGTCGTAATCAAGCCGCCCAGCCGGGTAGACCCCTTTAATTCGAATAAACTCAGACAGGGTTTTTCTGGCCTCTGCATCAGTAAATTGGCTTAAGACATGAAAGGGTTTATTAAAAAGAAGTAGCTTGGCCACGAATTTCTCGACTTTTTTCCTATTGTAAATGAAACAGAGTTACAAAAAAGGGTAGAGATGGTGCTAAAATGCCTACCTTTGGTAAATCTTTTACAAACAACTTCAACACTGCGGAGACAACAATGGGATATCAGCATATCCAGATACCCGAATCTGGTAAAAAAATAACCGTCAATTCAGACTTTTCACTCAATGTTCCCAACAATCCAATTGTGCCTTTTATCGAAGGCGATGGAATTGGCGTCGATATCACCCCTGTCATGATCAAAGTCATCGATGCAGCGGTTAAGAAAGCCTATGCCGGCGAGCGTGAAATCTCTTGGATGGAAGTCTACTGTGGTGAGAAAGCCGCTGAGCTTTATGAAGGTGATTGGTTTCCCGCTGAAACGCTCGACGCGGTTAAAGAGTATGCCGTGTCGATCAAAGGCCCACTGACAACTCCTGTAGGCGGCGGCTTCCGTTCGCTCAATGTTGCACTGCGTCAAGAATTGGACCTGTTTGTCTGCCAGCGTCCAGTGCGCTGGTTCCACGGTGTTCCGTCTCCGGTAAAAGAGCCTAATAAAGTTGATATGTGTATCTTCCGCGAGAATTCAGAAGATATCTATGCCGGTATCGAGTGGAAAGCCGGCAGCGACGAAGCGACCAAGGTGATTAAGTTTCTGCAAGAAGAAATGAGCGTCACTAAAATTCGTTTTGATGAGAACTGCGGTATTGGCGTTAAGCCGGTATCTGAGCAGGGCACCAAGCGCCTAGTCAGCAAAGCGATCCAGTACGCCATCGATCAAAACAAGCCCTCAGTCACTATTGTTCACAAGGGCAATATCATGAAGTTCACCGAAGGTGCTTTCTGCGACTGGGGCTACGAAGTGGCTCGCGAGCAGTTCGCGGCAGAGCCTTTGGACGGTGGTCCATGGCATGTGGTGAAAAATCCGAATACCGGTGAAGACATTGTGATTAAAGATGTGATTGCCGATGCGATGTTGCAGCAGATCATTCTGCGTCCCGATGAGTACAGCGTGATTGCCACGTTGAACCTGAACGGTGACTATATCTCTGATGCGCTAGCCGCTCAGGTCGGTGGTATTGGTATTGCGCCAGGCGCCAATCTATCTGATGACGTTGCAATCTTTGAGGCAACTCATGGCACCGCGCCCAAGTACGCAGGTCAGGACAAGGTTAACCCAGGTTCACTAATTCTGTCTGCCGAGATGATGTTGCGTCATATGGGTTGGGGCGAAGCCGCTGACCTAGTGATCAAAGGTATCGAAGGGGCTATCTCTGAGAAGAAAGTAACCTATGATTTCGAGCGTTTGATGAGCGATGCAACGCTGATGTCTTGCTCAGAGTTTGGCGATGTTATGATCGAAAACATGTAATTGTTGTTCGCAGCAATAAAAAAACCGGCCTTACAGCCGGTTTTTTTATATCTATTGTTATCGATAAATGTCGCTGGCAAATAGCCTGAAAACGTCATTAATCTTCAGGCTTTATCGGTATTTCACCCGGCACAATGTTAATCGCATGCCGGCCGTTTTTGCCATATTCCACATCGTAGCTAACGCGCTGGAAACACTTCAATGTTTTATAACCTTCCATAATAATGTTTCTGTGATGAGCAAAAAGCTCCTTTTCGCCATTGTCCGGCTCGATAAAGCCAAAGCCGCGGTCATTGCAAAACCATTTAACTATCCCTGTATCCGCCATGATTTTTCTATCTCCATATTGCGTGTGTCCAGTCCTTTGTCATTTACCTCGCTTGTTAAAGGTGCTGCCACTTTAAATAGTTGAATATTTCTGTCAAGACCGCTCATCGCTTAGTAGTTTGGCTAATCTGATGTAAGATAAAAAACGTATCCTAAAAGTAATCTATTTGGCAAAAATTGTATGAGTAACGAAAAAAATCCTCCAGCTTGGCAACATGATGGCGATACCGTGGTCGAAACAGAAAGACCCAAGTTAAAGAAGCCGTCCATGTTCAAAGTGTTGCTGTTAAATGACGATTACACACCGATGGAATTTGTCGTCGAACTGTTAGAACGGTTTTTTGGGAAAACGCGAGAAAGTGCCACGCGCATCATGTTGAGCATTCATACTGAGGGAAAGGGTGTTTGTGGCATCTATACTAAAGATATCGCAGAGACAAAAGCGGGCAGCGTTAATCAGTATTCGAGGGATCACCAGCATCCGCTTTTATGTGTAGTAGAACCCTGTAATGACGAAGAAGAGTAGAAATCATGCTAAGTAGAGAATTGGAAGTTACCCTCAATCTGGCGTTTAAAAGTGCCAGAGACAAACGCCATGAATTTATGACGGTCGAACACCTTTTGCTGGCACTGCTGGACGATGCCTCGGCATCAAATGTGTTGAAGGCCTGCGGAGCCGATATCAGTGTGCTGCGTCAGGATCTCGTCGAGTTTGTTGACTCTACCACGCCGATTATTTCCGATCTGCAAGAAGAGCAAGAAACACAGCCCACTCACGGTTTTCAGAGAGTATTGCAGCGTGCGGTTTTCCAAGTTAACTCGGCTAACCACAGCGAGGTGGTGGGCGCCAATGTGATTGTGGCGATCTTTAGCGAGCAGGAAAGTCAGGCAGTTTACTTTTTACGATTACAGAACATTGCTCGTATCGATGTCGTCAACTACATCTCTCACGGTATATCGAAATATGTCGATCAGCCAGAGCGCAGTGACGAGGAGTCAAGCAATAATGCTGAGTCTGCTGCGGCCACTGAATCTCAAGATGAGAGCCTGCTCAGCCAGTTTGCCACCAACCTCAATGAACAGGCTGCTCTGGGAAATATTGATCCGCTCGTAGGGCGTGCCGCTGAAATCGAACGAGTCAGTCAAATTTTGGTTAGGCGGCGTAAGAACAACCCACTGTTGGTTGGTGAGTCTGGCGTTGGTAAAACCGCGATCGCTGAGGGTCTGGCTAAATTAATTATCGAAGAGTCCGTGCCCGAGCCGCTACTGGGTAGCACTGTTTACGCTTTAGACATGGGCGGGTTGCTTGCTGGCACCAAGTATCGAGGCGATTTTGAAAAGCGACTCAAGGGCATCATTGCCGAACTGGGTCAACGTGACAAATCGATTCTGTTTATTGATGAGATCCACACCATTATTGGTGCTGGGGCTGCGTCTGGTGGCGTAATGGACGCGTCTAATTTACTCAAGCCACTGCTCTCCTCAGGGAAGCTGAGCTGCTTTGGCTCAACCACCTATCAGGAGTACCGCGGTATTTTTGAAAAGGATCAGGCGCTCTCGCGCCGCTTTCAAAAGATCGACGTCGGCGAACCCTCAGTTGAAGAGACCTATGAAATTCTCAAAGGGCTAAAGTCACGCTTTGAGGAGCACCATGACTTAAGATTCACCAATCCGGCGCTCAAAGTTGCCGCAGAACTCGCTGCGAAACATATCAATGACCGCTTTTTGCCCGACAAGGCAATCGATGTGATCGATGAGGCCGGTGCTTATCAGCGCCTGCAGCCAGCGCACAAGCGCAAAAAGACCGTGGGTGTGAGCGACATTGAATTGGTGATCTCAAAAATCGCGCGAATCCCTGCAAAAAGTGTTTCAAGTTCGGATAAAGAACAGCTCAAGGGACTGGCTGACAAATTGAAGATGGTGGTGTTTGGTCAGGATCCCGCGATCGATATATTGACTACCTCGATCAAAATGGCGCGTGCCGGGCTGCGTGAGGGTACTCGACCAATCGGTAGTTTCCTGTTCGCGGGTCCCACTGGGGTTGGTAAAACCGAAGTGAGTCGCCAGTTGTCCAATATTCTTGGCATCGAACTGGTGCGCTTTGATATGTCAGAGTACATGGAGCGTCACACGGTATCGCGACTGATTGGAGCGCCTCCAGGTTATGTTGGCTATGATCAGGGTGGTTTATTGACCGATGCGGTTAACAAACATCCGCATGCAGTAATCCTGCTGGACGAAGTTGAGAAAGCCCATCCGGACGTGTTTAACCTGCTATTACAGGTTATGGATCACGGTACCTTGACCGATAACAATGGCCGCAAAGCCGATTTTCGCAATGTAATCTTGATTATGACCACCAACGCCGGTGCCGAGCTGATGAGCCGTTCGTCAATTGGTTTTGCGCAACAGGATCACCGCACCGATGGTATGGAAGCGATCAAAAAGATGTTTACGCCCGAATTCCGCAACCGCCTCGATGGAATTGTGCAGTTCGCTGAACTGTCGATGGATGTCATTGGCACGGTAGTGGATAAGTTTTTGGTGCAGCTGCAGTCACAGCTCGACAGCAAGAAAGTCTTCCTTGATATCGATGATGAGGCGCGTCAATGGCTCGCTGAAAACGGCTACGACGCGAAGATGGGTGCGCGCCCAATGGATCGATTGCTGCAAGAAAAGATTAAAAAGCCACTTGCTGAAGCGGTGTTGTTTGGCAGCCTCTCGGAGAAGGGCGGGACCGCCTATGTGCGGGTCGAAGAGGGTGAGTTGGTTGTGCACACGGAGGAAGAGCTGGTTATCAGCAGTTAGTGTGGACGAGAAAGCGCTAGCCGCCGCATGCGACCCTGCCAAATCAACGATCAGTTGATGAGGCGTTTAGAGGGGAGTCTGCGGCGGTTTTTTCGTTTAGACGCTTTTAACTTGGACGATATAAATAGCGCGAGAGAAAACGAACTTATCGTTCTCTGAAGGTAATACGACCCTTGGTCAGGTCATAGGGAGTCATCTCAACCTTAACCTTGTCACCCGTCAGAATACGGATGTAGTGTTTGCGCATCTTGCCAGAGATGTGGGCAATGATGACGTGACCATTTTCCAGCTTTACTCGGAACGTGGTGTTGGGCAGAGTGTCTATGACCTCGCCTTCAAATTCAATGTGGTCTTCTTTCGCCATAAGCTTAATTTAATGCCTGTCAAATGAGATTGATTTAATACAAACGCTGGTTTGGCCTGAACAGCACGCCAAAAAGCGCGGCAAGTTTGCCCTAAATCGCCCCGTATAGCAAAGTCATTCGGCTATTCGCCAGCTATTTTCTCGGTACAGCTCAAGAGGGCGATAGTTAGTCTTGTATTTCATCTTGTCACAGCCGGAGATCCAGTAACCAAGATACAGGTGCTCAAGGCCGAGACGCTGAGCCAGATTGATCTCGAAGAGAACTGCCAAAACCCCCAAACTGCGATCGGCAAAGCTCGGATCAAAATAGGTATAGATTGCCGAAAGCCCATTGTGAATGACATCTATGACCGCGCAGCCTAACAGCTGATTGCCCAATCTGAATTCGAGAAATTGGGTGCACTCCCAGGCATTGCCGAGAAAATCTTCAAACTGACGTCGCGATGGTGGGTACATATCACCGTCACTGTGGCGCTGCTCGATATAGCGGGCATAAATCGGGAAATGCTCGCCGATATTAATCGCATCGAGCTGTTCAACCATAATGTCATCATTCTTTTTCCAACAGCGTTTCTGCGCTCGACTCCATTGAAAGTTTGCCACCGGAACACGCGCCGGAATACAGGCATTGCAGCCTGAACACTTTGGCGCATAGAGATAGGGGCCGCTGCGTCGAAAGCCGAGAGTGGTCATGCGCGAATAGAGTTCGGTATCCAGTGTCAAATCAGGATCGACAAAGGCAGTGGTCGATTGCTGCCCGGGTAGATAGCTGCAGTCATGCGCTTCGGTCAAGCAGAGCCTAATCGTACCAATATCTGGGGATATATCGCGGGTCATGTAAGAATCACCTTAAGGAGCCATCTGAATGATCGAGACAGTCGCCGTATTTCTCGCGGCGATGGGTTAAAGGGTAGTCTAGTGGTCTGTGATACTCAATGAGATTTTTCCAGCCATGCAATCACCAACTAAAGTGCAATCTCGCTGCTGTCTCGTTAGGCGCAGATAGAGGCCAATTTAAAATGTCATCGCGGTAACTGGCCAGCTCGGTTAAAAAAGTAGTGCGATCAATACTGCCTGCACCGAGACTGGTCAGGTGCGGATTAACCAGCTGACAGTCAATAAGCTTCAAGCCGGACTCCGCACCCCAGCGGCAGAGATGGGCAATGGCGATTTTAGAGCCATCGGCACAACGGCTAAACATTGACTCACCACAAAACAGGCTGCCCACGGTGACCCCGTAGAGGCCGCCAATAAGGTCTCCGTCGCGCCAGACCTCAATTGAGTGTGACTCGCTCTGGTTATGCAGTTGAATATAGGCGGCAATCATTTCGTCAGTGATCCAAGTATCGCCGTCCTCATCGCGAGGCTCACTGCAGGCTTTGATGACTTGGTCAAAGGAACGGTCGACAGTAACCTGATAATCATTGCGGCGCAGGGTTTTGCGCAGGCTTTTTGATAGGTGCAGAGCAGATGGTTCGAGGACACAACGGGTTGCCGGACTCCACCATAAAATAGGGTCGCCATCCTGATACCAAGGGAAGATACCGCAGTGATAGGCACGCAAGAGCGTTTGCGAGTGCAAATTGCCTCCGACGGCGAGCAGGCCATCTGGCTCAGCTAACGCGTCCCGGGGGTCGGGAAATTGAGGGTTATCTTGATCTAGTAAGGGTATCTGCATACACAGACTCCGCTGAGGTTACTGATCGAGGAAGCGCTCCGCATCTAGCGCCGCCATACAGCCGCTACCGGCAGAGGTAACCGCTTGACGGTAGACATGGTCGGCAACATCACCCGCGGCAAAAACGCCTTTGACACTGGTTTCAGTTGCATTGCCGTCCATGCCGCCAGTAATGATTAGATAGCCATCTTTCATTGCCAGCTTGTCGATAAAGATATCGGTGTTGGGTTTGTGGCCAATGGCGATAAAGACGCCATCGACGTCGAGGTTCTTGGTTGCGCCATCAGCTGTACTTTTAATCCGCACGCCAGTCACGCCAGCGTCATCGCCGAGAACTTCGTCGAGATTGTGGCTCCACTCAATGTTGATATTGCCGTTCTTCTCTTTTTCGAAAAGCTTATCTTGGAGCATTTTTTCGGCGCGCAACTCATCGCGGCGGTGAATCAATGTCACCTCGCTGCAAATATTGGACAGGTAGAGCGCTTCTTCGACAGCAGTATTGCCGCCGCCGAGAACCGCGACCTTTTTACTGCGATAGAAAAAGCCATCACAGGTGGCGCAGGCACTAACGCCTTTGCCCATAAACGCCTCTTCAGAGGGCAAGCCCAAATACTGTGCCGAGGCACCTGTGGCGATAATCAGCGCATCGCAGCTATAGTTGTTGGAACCTTTGAGACGGAAAGGGCGCTCATCGACAACCACTTCATCAATATGATCAAAAATGGTTTTAGTATCAAAGCGTTCCGCGTGCTTTTGCATGCGCTCCATGAGCTCGGGTCCCTGCACGCCATCGGCGTCACCAGGCCAATTGTCCACGTCCGTTGTGGTCGTTAACTGACCACCTTGCTGAATGCCAGTAATGACAACCGGGCTCAAATTAGCTCGTGCGGCATAGACTGCGGCGGTCCAGCCAGCGGGGCCAGAACCTAAAATAATCAGCGGATAATGTTGGGTCTCAGACATGGTTTCTCTCTATTGTTTGTGCATGGAACTGTCAGGGTCTGACGGAAGCCGGTTATCATAATCAATCGCATGGCGCGGACAAATAACTTTTTGCACTATCTTCCATATTTTGGCTTTTGACTTGATTGCGGAACTTGGCGATTAAGCGCGGTTGAAACATAGCTTTTAATTCTCAACGGGCTACAATTGAGCCTGTATTTACACACAGGGACTCACCCGTTGAGCACAGACAAACCAAAGCAGCGCAACTCAGCACCGACTGAGGTTGGTCATCATGAAACCCGCAGCAAACGATTGCTCGCCGAGGGCGCCCTGATTGGTTGGATTGCCCTGTGCTCGATATTGCTGCTGGCCCTGCTGAGTTATTCTGCCGATGATCCCGGTTGGTCGCACACCGGCTCACGCGCCGAAATCAATAATGCAGTCGGCCTGGCAGGGGCCTGGGTCGCCGATATCTTCTTCGCGCTATTTGGCGTTATGGCCTATCTTTTTCCCGCGCTGCTGGCTGTGCGCGCGATCCAGATATTGCGCACCTATATTATCCGCGCGGCAGACGCCTTTGACTCGGTGACCTTCACCCTGCGCGTGATCGGCTTTATTCTGGTGATGATTAGCGCCACGTCGCTCGCCAACATCCAATACGCCGAGGTTCACAACAACTACCCATTTGGTGTTGGTGGCATCCTCGGCAATAAAATTGGTGACGCTACCATGGCGATGTTTAGCTATGTTGGCAGCACATTAATACTGCTGGCACTTTTCTTATTTGGGCTGACCGTTTTTGTCGACATCTCCTGGATTGCACTGATCGATCGACTGGGCTTAGTGACCATGGATTTGTATGATCGGGCGCGCAGTAAACTCACAGCACTGAAACTAGCGCGAGAGGAAAAATCCAAGTCCCGTGAGGCAGTGCTCGAGAGACAAGCGAAAGTAGAAACCGAAACTAAAATGCAAAAACTTCGGGTGCCACCGACTATCCAGCCACCCAAGGCCAAGCCAGTCGTCAGCAAGCGCATCGAACGAGAGAAGCAACAAACATTGTTCGAAGACAGCGAAGTGGTCGGCTCGCTGCCACCGATTAATCTGCTTGATCCAGCCGACAACAACACCAACACAGGCTACTCAGCAGACTCCCTCGAGCACCTTTCGAGATTGCTAGAGCACAAACTACTCGACTTTGGCATCAAAGCCGATGTCGTCGAAGTGTTGCCAGGCCCAGTGGTCACGCGCTTTGAAATACAGCCCGCCGCTGGCATCAAAGTCAGCCGTATCAGCGGATTAGCCAAAGACTTGGCGCGCTCAATGGCGGTAATCAGCGTGCGAGTGGTGGAAGTGATTCCCGGCAAGTCAGTGGTGGGTATTGAAATCCCCAATGAAAAACGCGAAATGGTACGTCTTAGCGAAGTGCTCTCATCTGAGGCCTATGACCGCTCTAGCTCACCGGTCACCCTAGCACTGGGGCACGATATTGCTGGTATTCCTATCGTCGCTGATCTGGGCCGTATGCCGCACCTACTGGTTGCGGGAACCACAGGCTCGGGTAAGTCAGTGGGCATTAATACCATGCTCTTGAGCCTGTTGTTTAAATCCTCGCCAGAGGAAGTGAAGCTAATACTGATCGACCCGAAAATGCTTGAACTATCAGTTTACGATGGTATTCCGCATCTGCTGACACCGGTGATTACTGATATGAAAGATGCCGCCAGTGGCTTGCGTTGGTGTGTTGGTGAAATGGAGCGACGCTACAAGCTGATGGCCGCCCTCGGTGTGCGCAACCTAGCCGGCTACAATCGCAAAATTGAAGATGCCATCAAAGCTGGCGAACCGATTACCGATCCACTGTGGGTATTTAACCCAGACGATATGGGTTGGGATGCAACCCAGGAAGCCCCAGAGGCGCCAGCGCTTGAAACGCTGCCCTATATAGTGGTCGTGATTGACGAGTTTGCTGACATGATGATGATTGTCGGCAAAAAAGTAGAGCAGCTGATTGCACGCATTGCGCAAAAGGCGCGAGCCGCCGGTATCCACTTGATATTGGCCACACAGCGTCCATCGGTCGATGTTATCACTGGCCTGATCAAAGCCAACGTTCCAACGCGCATCGCCTTCCAGGTCTCCTCGAAAATTGACTCACGAACCATTCTTGACCAGGGCGGCGCAGAACAACTGCTCGGCAATGGCGACATGCTTTATCTGCCACCAGGCACCAGCGTTCCTGAACGTATTCACGGCTGCTTTGTTGATGATCATGAAGTACACAAAGTGGTCGCCGACTGGAAACGTCGTGGCGAACCGAACTACCTCACTGAGATCACCGACGAGGCCGCGGTATCATCCATCGCCGTACCGGGCTATAGCGGAGGAGAGGAGGGCGAAGACGACCCAGAGGCAGATCCACTCTATGACGAAGCCGTTGCCTTTGTCCTCGAGAGCCGCAAGGCCTCAATCTCATCAGTGCAGCGCAAACTTAGAGTCGGCTATAACCGCGCCGCTCGCCTAATCGAGCAGATGGAAGTGGCTGGGGTGGTGAGTGCAATGAACACCAACGGCAGTCGCGAGATATTGGCGCCGGGAGGACGCAACTGATAGCCGCAAAGAAAGGTTAGAAAAGTATTGAAAGCCAACTAGAATAACAGCAGGGCGACGGATTACTACAAAATCAGGGAAGAACAATGCAATCGGAATTGCAAAACCTATGGCGACCTGCCGCAATCTTCGGTTTTCTAGCGTGGATCATGCTTCTTGGGTTATCTGCCCAGCAGGACGTCAAGCATCTGCGTGAAACGCCTCATACGACGGAATCTTCAACTCATACGCCGAGCGACGTGCCTAAGTTGAGCAAACTCGATTTCTCTTCCATCGCCGATATGTTTCTGATGGGAACACCGAAACAGACATCTCAGCTAATCGAAATCAATCTCGCGCAACTCCCGGAAACACGACTGAACTTGAGTTTACGAGGCGTGTTTGCAAGTCGAGGCACTGAGCTCAGCGGTGCAGTCATTGAAACGGGCGACAAACAGCCGAGTTTTTTTCAAATTGGCGACCTTATTTCTGACGACATAACACTCGCCGCCATTGAAGGCCAAACCGAGATTTCCGAGCATGCCGCTATTTTGGGTCTCGGGATGGGGTTAACCTTGGTTACTTACATTTCAACAATATATAAATGGAGCAAAACCGTATGGATACAGTTATCGGAGAAGAGGAATTCTCTCGTTATTTTGATCTAGCAATTAGTCTCTGGCCAAGCCAATTGACTCTTGATAGTGCAGCGAATTCTGCGGCGGATATCTTGGACGATTCTTGGTTGCAGAACACCTACTTGGCAATTCGTGCCGAACTGTGTGGTGCTGTGGAGGATTGGGATTTACAGGTAAGCAGCACAATCACAGCCGGAATTTATAAGTATCTGTGCGATAAGGCTGAACATCTGGTGGGTGTCAAAGTGTCGCGCGAGTGTGTTGATAAATATGCCGTAATGGATATAGTCGATCACTATGAAAACTGGAAGGTGCTTCGCAAGGAGACTTGCTGACGCAGCTATTATCTAGGTTAACATATTCTGTCTTACACCTCGGGAAAGCTGGTCTATACTTTTCGAAAACTGGGTATATCAGCGCCTAATAAGGCGCGTTTTACTATCAAGCAGCACTGAAAAGGATTTTGTGTATCGGCTGTGTTTTATGCGTTTAAGCATGCCTTTCAAAACCATTACCATAAGGAAATTGTAATGTTCAAATCTGTTATCAAAACAATCACAACGGTTGCCGTGTTGAGTGGCCTGTCTCTAGCTTGTTATGCCGATTCTTATGCTTCCGCAAGTTTTGGGTTTGTCGATATTGAAGAGACTGTCGCTCTAGAGCCGCTCGGCACACCGCCGCTGATCTTTGATTCATCATTAACCTCGCTCTATGGACGAATTGGCAAGCAGTACACGGAAAATTTCTCGGCCGAAGTCCGTCTGGGGCTAGGGCTTGGCGATGATGTGGTGGAGTTTGAGGGCGTAGATACAGGCGTCAAGCTTGAAATTCGTGAGTTTTATGGTGCGTATCTGCGTGGCGGTATGCGGATGGCTGAGACGGTATATCCCTATGTAATTGTCGGTTACACCCAGGCAACACTTGAGTGGATTGACGACGGTGTTAGTGTTCATGATGGCTTCGGTGGTGTGTCATACGGCGCTGGATTAGATATTGAAGTTAAAAGGGGCCTCTTCACTACCATTGAGTATATGCACTATTTTGATACCGTTGGTATCGAGTTAACCGGTTTTTCAGTGGGGCTAACCAAGTCATTTTAATTATTTAGAGATTTCCGCCTTTGTGACTGATATTGTCAAAGTTGTATGGATCAATCATTGCATCAAAAGCCCGGCACTTCGCTGGGCTTTTTTCGTTTGGTCGCTTTCACCCATCGGGCTAAACCCTGTAGAATTCAAACACTCTTACTGTATTTATTAGCCAACCAAGCGACAAAACCGATGATGCGTTCGCTCCACAACATTACTCTTCTGTTCACGCTGTCGATTGCAGCCAATGCCTGGTCCGGCGGCACCGCCGACGATATCCAACAGCTGCGCGACCTATTGCAGCCTATCACTAGCCTATCGGCACGCTTTGAACAGCAAATCACCGACGGGGATGGCTTTGAACTGCAGACCTCAGAAGGGCTGTTTCAGGTGTCGCAGCCGAATCGGTTACGCTGGGTGGTTGAGACGCCGATGCCTCAGGAGATTGTCGCTGACGGCGTGACGCTGTGGATCTACGACGCGGATCTTGAACAGGTGATTATTCAGCCATTTAATGAAGATATTGCCGCCACCCCAGCAATCTTGTTTTCCGGTGATTTGGATCAGCTAGATCCGGCCTATTTTGTTACTCAGCTCGCCGAGGGCCACTTTGAACTCAAGCCAGAGCGGGGCGGCAGTCTGTTCGACAGTATGATTATTCGCTTTGATCAGGCCAAACCTGCGTCGATTACCCTGACCGATACTCTGGGCCAGACTACTCACATTAGCTTCTCCCAACTTGAACTCAACCCACCACTGTCTGGAGATCAGTTTGTGTTTCAGATCCCCGATGGTGTCGATGTCATCAATAATGCCAACTGATCTATTTAGTCAGCAAGTCTATCGGCCTCTCGCGGCGCGAATGCGCCCTGGAACCCTTGATGGGTTCTTTGGTCAAGAGCATTTGATTGGCC
>Ga0115557_1000780_pt1 | contig 22185 bp, 16 predicted proteins | sample COGITO_mtgs_1104_FD_87280 | JGI IMG/M metagenome (GOLD analysis project Ga0115557, IMG submission 87280) | Pelagic marine microbial communities from North Sea - COGITO_mtgs_110421 | ecosystem: Environmental > Aquatic > Marine > Epipelagic | place: Germany:Helgoland, sampling site Kabeltonne...
GATGATTGGGAGGAAAAAAGGAGGAGGGTCTTTTGTTTTTTTGTGGAGAAAGAGAAGCCAAAAATCAAAAAAAAAAATCAAAAATTTCTCTCCTTTTTTGGGCTTCACTTTCTCTTTTGTCACGCGGGCAACAAACACAGAAGAAAAAAAAGCAATTTCTTCTCTCCCAAACTGCGTTTCCCCCGGTCCGTCCGTCCGTCGTCGAGAAGGATTTAGAGGATGTACATCACCGCGGTGATGTTTAAGAAGAAGGAGACGACGACGATTTCGTGATATAACAGAACAGAATAATAAAATGCCGGCACTTCGTCTGTGCGGTCGCAGTTGGCTCGTGGCTTTGGACGATTTAGTCGTCCCATCGTTCCTGCTTTCTTTTTTGCACGTTTTATGGCTGTGCATACTCGCGACTGCGTACGCGAAAATGTCAAAGTCGTTGAAAGAGACGTGCGGTAAAGTCGGGGAGAAGGCGTTGGATTGGGTGTTCGCGTCTCTGTCTTTATTCTTTCTCGCGGCGAGTGTTGAGTTTTTGATTTGTTTCGAGAGCTCGAAAGGGAAGATATTGGAACCGAACAAAAGGAGAAGAGCGATACCGCTACTGATTATACACGCGATTATTTTAGTCGCGATAGTAGGCGCGATGGGGTACGGAGTCAATCTGATGAACGAAGAAGGTGGCAAGGAGTGTTACGAGACGGAAGGAGTGAAGAATTTGGTACTGACGGTCATCGTCGGGAACTTTATCGTAGTCGGTTTGACGGCGTTTGGCGTGTTTGCCATGTTTTCCGCTTTCGCGCACTTAGATCCCGAGGAAAGGTGGCAGAGGATATTTTCCATCGTCGGGTGTTTGATGTGCATGGGGAGAGGTGGGAGTGCCACGTCTTCCAGTGGAATAATTCGGAAAGATTCGGCGGCGGGGGAGGATTTAGAAAGCATCGATGAAAAAAGCAGAGAACGAGGAGGGGTGACCGCGGGAAGAGGAGGTGGTATGGGCGCCATCGCGGATTGTTTTAGCGAAATATTCCAGGGCGCTGACTTAGTGCCGAGCGATATTAGTGCCGGTCTCGCGCTTTTAGCTATACAAGACCGACGGATGCTCAAGGAGGCACCGAAAGGGGTTCTGTTAAAACCGTCGAGCGCCGCGGCTGCGATGGACGCTGCTTCATCATTCACTCCTTTGAATGAAGGAGACGACGTCGAGCGTGGTGAAATTGAAGCGTCGCTTTTGACAACAAACGAGTCGCCTCGAAGCGCCACTTCCTCTTCTGTATTTTCTCAACGAGAAACGACGACGATGTCGTGCGACGTGCCGATTAAATCTTCCGGGGAAATGCTCTCGAAGACGCTCGAAGACATGGCGCATTACGCGAGATGGTCGTTAGCGGCGTACGGCTGGACGTTATACGCTTGGGCGCATCCATCGAAGGGATTTAAGATGGCGTTTTCGTTCAAAGGGATGAGTCGCGTGTGCTGTGGGGCGTATTATAGGAAACAAAAGAGTAGGAAAAATATCGGCAGTGGTCGCGGTAGCAGTAGTAATAGTAGTCGTAGTAATAATAATAGCGGAGACGTCGTCGTAGAAGTGAGGGAAGATATGGAAGAAGACGAGGAAGCCGAGAAGGAGCGTTTGTATAACTCTCGGCAAGACGTGACGCTCGATCGCGCGGCGCTGAAAGCGTGCGCTGGAATCTCTTCGCGAGATATCTTCTACATCTCCACGAAGGAAGGCGTAGGTAAAGCGCCGTACTTCATCGCACGGGACGTGAAGAAACGCTCGGTCGTTTTATCCATTCGCGGAACGCTTTCCATCGCCGATTGCGTCACGGATGCCATGTATAAACCGACGGAGTTGGATATAAACTTGCTTGGTAAAGATATCGCGAGTAAAAAATTCACCGGATCGCAGTTGCACTGTCACAAAGGCATCGCCGAGGTCTCGGAATTTATTTTTAACGATTTGAACAGACATCGCATTTTGGACCAGGTCATTCTCGGTGAAGAAGGCACGGCAGAAGGCGATTCGATTCCTGCAGATGTTCTCTCGGAATGTCGCGGTTGGCGATTGGTGCTCACCGGACACTCGCTCGGCGGCGCGACGGCGTCAATCGTGGCGCTCTTTCTGCGCGAGAAGTTCCCGACTGTGAAAGTCGTCGCCATCGAACCTCCGGGAGGGTTACTCGGCGCAGAACTCGCGAAAGAAACGGAAAAATTTTGCACTTCTTCCATCCACGGACTCGATGCCATCACGCGTTTATCCGGTCCAACCTTGTTAAAGCTTCGATCGGAAGTCATCAACGCGTTGGTCAGGTGTAAACTGAGTAAGTTTCAACTCCTTCGAAAACTGACGACTTCGCGAACTGCTCTGGTCGAATCGGACGTATTCAACGATGACGATACCGACGGCGCCTTACCTTCCGAAGCGACGAGCTTGCGTCAAAGTTTTAACGCTTTTTCCGAGCAGCAAATCTCGTCCGATCCAAATATGGCGGCGCCTTTATACCCGCCCGGCGAGTTATTGTACCTCCGAAAAGTCAAATACTCTCCAAACGACGTGTCGTCCTCGTCTTCAAAGTCGGGCAACCGACGAAGGGTGAGTAAAACTATCCGACATTTCAACTACGAGATTTGGAAAATCGAAGCGAAAGATCTCATGGACCGCGGTTTTTTAGTCGGACCGTCTTTTTTCATCGATCATTTCCCGGACACCGCGGCGGCTGTTCTCAGCGGTTTAGCCGCGTCGTTTTATACAACCGACGCGGAAGCGGAAGAAGAACAAGAACAAGGAGAACACGAGCTCCCTGCGGATGATCAGACGGATCAAAAGAGAAGAAGAAAAGCTGAACTCGTGTTAAACAGAATGCGTTTGCCTAAAGACAAAGCGCACATCGCGAGCGATTTAGACCATCTCGTCGACGACGACGTTTAATATTATTATATTTACGAATACTCGTCTCTCGTACTCGTTTTGAAGGAGGAGAATTGTACCAGAGAGGACATTTTTTCTTCTTTGGACACTTTTTTTTCCTTCTTTTTCGCGTCGACGTGTCACCTTTTGTCTTATTACATTTTCCACGCGATTCTTCTCACATTCTTTCGTCCTTTACTTCACAACACTTCGCGCGCGCTTTGAGGACTAAAAGTGAGCGTATTCTCGTCCTCGTTAAAAGAGTAAAAGAAAGAACCTTCCAAAAGTTTGTGTTTTTGAACAACAACAACAACAACAACAACATAACAACGTCACAAAACGGTGGTTTTTTGATTTTACAAGCAGAAAAGAAAGAAAAAGACAGATCCCTTCTTCTCTGCTTGAATTGTACACGCGAAGAAGAATACGATGAACGCTTTACTCAGAAACTCTATCGGCAGAAACAAAAATCAAACGCTGTGCGCGTTAACTCGAACCTCTGGAATCGTTTCCACGAGCACAAGCACAAGCACAAGCACAAGCAGCAGATTGTACCACAAAAACGTCGTCGACCATTACGAAAAACCGAGAAATGTCGGTGCTTTCGATAAGAAAGACGCAAACGTGGGGACGGGTTTAGTCGGCGCGCCGGCGTGCGGGGACGTGATGAAACTCCAAATCCGCGTAGACGACGACGGGAACATCACGGACTCGTGCTTCAAAACGTTCGGGTGCGGGAGTGCGATCGCGTCTTCCTCGGTCGCCACGGAGTGGGTGAAAGGACAACACGTCGACGAAGCGACGCAGATTAAAAACAGCGAAATCGCCAACCACTTGAACTTGCCGCCGGTGAAGTTGCACTGTTCCATGTTGGCCGAAGACGCGATTAAAGCCGCGGTGAAGGACGTGAAGGAGAAGCAAGCGAAAGCGAAAGAAGCCGCTGCCATGGCTGGTGGTGGTGGGAAGTAAAATTTCCCTCTCTTCTTCCGGGGTTACACAACGCAAAAGGAGCGGAGGAGAGGCGCCATCGAAACATCTCATCAAAACGCACTTATCAAATTGTTATAATAAACACATCATATTTAGTAGAAGCTTTTCACACACCAATAATGAATGAACCACATCTTAAACGCGCGGAGCGGAGGAGGGGGCATCAAAACATCTCATCAAAACGCACTTATCATCGCATTGTTGTTCTAAACACGTCGTCGTAGAAGCTTTTCACACACCAAGAACACGAACCAAAGACAGAAGAGGTCGTTATAAAAAAAAAATTCTCTTTCACGAAAATCATCAGAGAAAGAGCGCGAGAGAGCAATCATCATGGCTGCTGCTTTCGCGTCGTCGTCGCACTTTGCGTCGTCGTGCGCGCATCATCATCCCAGGAGTAGTTCTTCGTGTTGCGTGCGAGCGCACTCTTCCCAGTTTGCGACGACGACGACGGAAACGATTCGAAGGAGAAACCATCCAATTTTAGTCGTGTCGGATTTAGACGGAACGATGGTTGGAGACGACCAATCGACGCTAGAGTTTCGGACTTTTTGGGAAGAAGAAGAGAACAGCATTAATAACGAGGATGAGAAGAGTAAAAGTAAACTGGTATACAGCACCGGTCGGTCGTTGGAGTCGTTTCGAGCGTTACTGAGAGAGAAAGGAAACGTGATGGTAAAACCGGAGATGTTGATTTGCGCCGTCGGTACGAAAGTGTACTCGCGCGGCGACGAGAAGAAAGAAGAAATGTGGATCGAAGACGAAGAGTGGACGAGAACGTTAGACGTCGGGTGGGACGAGGCGATTGTCAGAGCTGGGTGCGCGAAAGCCATCGAATTATGCGGGGAAGAGTCGGCCCATTTTCGACCAGAGGAGGAACAGAACGCGCATAAAATAACGTGCGCGTTGAAGGATGAAAATGTAGGCGAGTTTGTGGCGACGTTGGAGAGATATTTGGAAGAAAAGAACGTGACGGCAAAAATAATCAGTTCCGGCACGGGCGGGTGGAAGTACGTGGATTGCGTGTCGAATCAAGCCGGGAAGCTGGAAAGTTTAGAGTTTGTGAGAAAGAAGTTAGGCTTCGAGTTGGAGCGAACGGTAGCGTGCGGAGATAGCGGGAACGACGAGTTGATGCTATCGGGGAGGAATTTAGCGATAGTGGTAGGAAACGCGCAGGAAGATTTAGTGAGGTGGGCAGAAAGAGCGCTCTTAGAAGAAAAAGAAGGAAGTAGAAAGAAACGAGTAATCGTGACGAAGGCTTTCGAGGCGAGAGGGATTATAGAAGGCATACGCGAGCATTTTTATTAATAATCCAGCACTACCTGTCGCCTAATCGATGGAATCTTGCGCGGGACCATTTCGACCGTCGATCGTAACGCGTCCATATTCGCGCAGCACGGAACAACCGTCACTTTAAACGCCTTCTCTCCGCTCGTTCTACTTATAAAATATACTGCGTTTTGGCCAAAATTTCGGCCTATTTCGAGCACGCGTTGTTCCACGCTCATCTTACTCTCTTCTGTCTTGTATCCAATGAAAGGCACGAAGTATCCACATTCGATCCATTTCATTTCATCGGGGTCATCCGAGTCATATTCTGAAGTCAGCGAGCGACCGAGCTGAACGCGTGGAAATGCATCCAAGAGCTCGTGTTCGAGCGCTTTCTTTGCAATTGCGTTTGCTCCAATACCCGTATTCATCGAGTGGGGATTGTCCGCCGTGATTATCCAACCTTCTAATTCTATTGTTTTTGCACTACTACTACTTATTATATTTACATCATCACCGTCGTCATCTTTGCCTCTGCTTCTTGTCATAATTGTCACGCTTTCTCGGCTTTCATAATCCAGCGAGAAGGCGATGAGCGCGTTGGCGTATGATTCTGCCAATTCGCGAATCGTCTCTACTCCTCGTTCTTTCGGTATCATCATTCCCTTTGATATGAGACGCGCGTATTCTGTTTCGTCGTACGCCAAAGCTCTCTCTCTTCCTATTTTTGCTACTTCTTCTAATCTATTCTCGTCGATGTTTGTGATGAAATCCGCGAGCGCTTCGACGGATTTGTTCTCATAGTCGAAGGAAAAGACACCTTGGTTTTCCATGAGAAGTTCACTGGATCCTACTTTGCCTCCAGAACACACCAAACTTGGTGCTCCAAACGCCGCCGCTTCGATAACAGTCATGCCGTACGCATCTTTACGACACGGGTGTACGTTCAATTTCGTTCTCGAATAAATCTCACCGAGCTGCGTAGCGTTCAAGAAGGACTCGATGCACAACTCGGAAGCGTTCGGTATATTCTTCGTCGCCTCTCGAAATCGCTTTTTCAACCCTTCAGCAAACTCTGAAGTTGCAGGAGCGACGAGAATTGGTACCAACGTATCACCAAAAGCGTCGCGCTTGGCGAGTTCCTCGACGAGCTCGACGAACCTTTCCGGTTCCTTCTCTTTGCTCAACCGAACGACGCACGTCAAAGCGTTTCGTTTCTTTTTCGCACCAGTAGTAGAGGTAACAAGAGATGGTTTTTCTCGAGCGAGTGCATTCTTGGCGTCTCTTAAAACGTCCTCGCGCAAGGGCGGGTGAAGCACCACCGCGACGACCATCTCTTTGCCGTCATCGCCGCCTACGAAAGCGTCTCGCAAAAATTTCGCGTCGTTGATGCACAAACAAATAACGTGCGTCGAAGCGGTAATCATGCGTTGCTCTAATGCCCGGTGCGATTCGTCGTGTAACGTAAACACGCGGTAATTCAGATACGTTAAAGGAGGAGGCGGTGGTGAAAACCCGTCTTCTTCTTCTTCTTGATATCGTTTTCGTATTCTCTCGTAGACTTCCAGCGAGGACCAATCTACGCCTAAAACGACATCTGCTCGGAACTTTACGATTGCCTCCAACTGCTTCTCGGAGACGTTCGTCGCGAACTCTTCGTGCGCGCACGTTTTATCTAACCTCCCCCACTTCGACTTCGGAACCGGAACAGAGAGAACACCTTTGTCTTCTTCTTCGTCTTCTTTTTCCATACGTAATTCTTCCTCCAATTCTGTTGGTCTCGCGCACACCACCAAAATCTCCGTCGTCATCGCGTCGTCGTCGTCGTCGTCAAAGTCGGAAGAATCGTCGTTCAAAAATCCTCTCACCGTGCTCGCGGCTAAGACACCGTTCCCAGAAAACGTCCCGAACGTGTATTCGTAGGAGATGAATAGAACCTTGGTCTTCTTTGTCTTCTTCACGAGGAGAGCTCCCATTTTGGAACGAACTTTTTTCTCGCGAAAGTGTGTGTTTTCGTGCGTCAGCACATTTCCTCGACAGAGATCTCTAAAAAAGGAATTTTCCGGCCCCACAAAATGCGAAAAAATGTGTGCCACTCGTTTTTCATTTATTCCCACACGAAGAGGAGAGCTTCCTTGTGTCGTGAGACCACAGACTCTCGTTAATACACTTTGTATCTCAAAAGCAAGAAGAAGAAGATTAAAAAATCATGTCCGCTTCTTTTGCCACCGCGAAAGCGAGCGCGTTTACCACCGGGGGTGCACGTTTGACCACCACCCGGGGGAAGAAGTCTTCCACCAATAACGGGTGCGTTTTTAATCGTTTGGATGATTCGTCGCGTGGGTTTCGTTTTGTGTTCGTTTAGTATTTTCGGGAGAAAGAGATCCGAAGTGTGATATATATCCAATAATCATTCCGTGATGGATTGCCCGTGTGGGATATTTTTTTATCCGCGCGCGCGCTTAAAGGGGTTCGTGGTGCACCTTTTAAAAGAACAACAACGGCGCAGAGAGAACGCGCGTTCGCTCTTCTCTCGTTCGAATCGAAGCGAGGTATTGTTGTTGTTGTTGTTCTCATCTCTCGTCAAATCTCTTCTTTTACTAATATCTCATTTTTTTCCCAAAACACACAAACTTTAAAAAACAACAGAAGAAGAATCCAAAAAACGATAACGCGCTCGGAAGCCATCGCGCAACAGCCGAAGGAAAACCAAACTATGTCGGCGATGTCAAACACGAAATCTGTGGCGGCCATCATCTTGGGTGGCGGCGCCGGTTCGCGTTTGTACCCGTTGACGAAGACTCGTTCGAAGCCAGCCGTGCCTATCGGCGGCGCGTATCGTTTGATCGACGTGCCGATGTCCAACTGCATCAACTCTGGGATCAATAAAGTGTACATTTTGACGCAATTTAACAGCGCGAGTTTGAACAGACACTTGGCGAAGACGTACAACTTTGGTAACGGGATTGTCAACGGCGGGTCTGGGTTTGTGGAAGTTTTGGCGGCTACGCAAACGCCGACGTCCACAGAATGGTTTCAAGGCACCGCGGATGCAGTCAGACAGTACTCGTGGTTGTACACGGACGTGAAGAACAAAGACGTCGAGGATATTATCATTTTATCGGGTGACCACTTGTACCGCATGAACTACATGGACTTTGTCAACCACCACAGAAGTACGAACGCGGACATCACTATCGCGGTGTTGCCGCTGGACGACAAGAGAGCGTCGGACTTTGGTTTGATGAAGTGCGACGAAAACTTGAGAATCTTTGAATTCTCCGAAAAGCCGAAAGGGGACGCGTTGAAAGCAATGCAAGTCGACACGACTTTGCTCGGCCTCTCTGCCGCCGAAGCGAAACAAAAGCCGTACATTGCCTCCATGGGAATCTACGTCTTCAAGAAGTCTTCTTTGGACGAATTCTTGAACAAAAAATACGCGGACAACCACGATTTCGGCGGAGAAATCATCCCGTTTGCCGCCAGAGACGGCTATAACGTCCAAGCCTACCTCTTCAACGATTACTGGGAGGACATTGGAACCATCAAGTCCTTTTTCGAAGCGAACTTGAACTTGGCTGCGGATGAGCCGGACTTTGAATTCTACGACGCGGATTCTCCAATCTACACTTCGCCGAGATATTTGCCGCCGGCCAAGATTCAAAACTGCGAGGTTAAGAACGCCATCATCTCGCACGGTTGCTCTTTGTCCGATTGCAAGGTGAACGATGCCATCATCGGTATCCGATCCAACATCGGTAAGGGCGCGAACATCGACCATGCCATGATCATCGGCGCCGACCTCTACGAGTCCGAAGAACAACGCGCCGCTTTGTTAGGCGCCGGAGAAATCCCGATCGGTATCGGAGAAGGTTCCGTCATCAAGAACGCCATCATCGACAAGAACGCGAGAGTCGGTAAGAATTGCACGATCACCAACGTCAACAACGTCGATTTTGACGATAACGAAGCAGCTCACCCGAACTACTTCATCCGCGACGGGGTTGTCGTCGTCTTGCAAGGAGCGACCATTCCGGACGGCACCACCATCTAAGATGTTAGAGAGAAGAAGATAAAAAGAATACAACTGAAGGGGTTTATAAACGTAAATATATAATAGAGAGAGAGAGAGAGAGTGAGGAAGAGAGAGTAGTGAGTCAAACGAGAGAGAGTGAGTCAAGTGATGTAAATACAAAACGCGCTTAAATACAACAAATGAACAAAATAATTCAGAACACAAACGCGTCCAAATGCGGTGCTTTTTCCTTCACTCATCATTTATTCATGTACGCGCGGTTACATTCGATAGAAGCGCCGCTCTTCATCTTCTCCAATCATCATCGTTCTCGTTGTCGTCGTCAGTGCGAGTCGTCGTCGAGTGTTGTTGTCGTCCGAATCAGCCAAAAACGCTGTTCCTCTTCCTCTTCCTCTTGCACTTCCTCCTCGGGGAAAGTCGTCGTCGCGCGTTCTCGTTCTCGTTTGAAGAGAAGCAACGACAGTCACACCGCGAGCGAGAGAGAAACAGCTACTCCTCTGCGACTAAAAGTCGAGACTCTCTCGTCGCTCTCGTCCACGTTTAAGAAGAAGACGAAGAAGAGGCTTCTAGTAGAAACAAACGGACTCAGCGGTGGTGGTTTCCAACAACCATTTTCATCAGTAGAACAGTTGTTTGTAATCGCCATCGCGCTGAGCGCCATCGTAATCATCGCATCCGTATTGACGAGGAAACAGATCGCGAAAACGAAAAAAATGAAGGACAGGGGAAGAAAAAAAGTCGTCGTCATCGGCGGCGGGTTTGCCGGGATGCAAGCGGTGTTTGATTTATCCAAGACGTGCGATGTCACTTTGGTGGATACGAAGGCGTATTTCGAGTACACGCCCGGGGCGCTCTCTGCGATGGTTGGAGGTGGACCAATGCGGAGGTATAAAGGAAGCGAGAATTCAGGAGAGAGGATTGGGAAGTTGCACAGATCGTACGAGAAGATGTGCGAGAGAGTGGGGGCGAGATTTGCGCACGCGGCGGACGACGGCGTGAAGAGCGTGTGCGAGGAGTACGTTTCCGTGCGAACGGCGGGCGAAGAAGGAGAGGAGAATAAAAAGCTAGAGTACGATTATTTGATCATAGCGACAGGGAGTAATTACGGTGGTAGCACGTCAGGTATCAAGCCAATGGGAGGGACGCCAGGAGAAGGCGCGAAGACTGGATACGCGAGACAAAAGACGTTCCAACGAGACGCCGAACGCGTAGCGTTGCCTTCTTCTCGTAAGGATAACGACAACATTAGTAACGATGAACAAACGACTTTAATTGTTGGCGGTGGAGTCGTCGGCGTGGAATTAGCGGCGGATATAGCTTGTGTGCGTGCAAAAGGAAAACGAACTGCAACGAATGTTGTTTTAGCGCACGATAAAAATAGACTTTTGGACACGTTGCCGAAATCCGCCTCGGAGTACGTGGAAAAGTGGTTCAAGAAGAAGAACGTTCGCGTCGAACTTGGCCAGAGATTCGAGAGAGTGAACGGCGAAACTTCTCCACCGTCGTCGTCTTCTTCTTATTCTTCTTCTTCTTACGTCGGATCTAAAGACAAATCGGTAAAAATTGAAGCGAAGGAAACGATCTTCGCCGTCGGCTCGAAGCCGTCCACCAACTTTCTTTCGTTTGAAAATCCAACCGTTTTACTTTCCGCCGCCGAAGCGAAAAAGAACAACGAGCCAATCCTCGAAATACCGCTCAGTAAGCTCGGTCATATCGAAAGAGATCCAAAAACTTTACAAGTTATAGGATTTGAAAACATATACGCGGTTGGCGACTGCGCGATGAAACCGCCGGGACAGTTCTTAGCCTCTTTCGCGCACTGGGAAGCCGAATACGTCGCCACGAGAATAAAGAAAGATCAACAAAGAAAGCAGAACGACGAATATTCTCTCCCGCCTCGATTTATGGCCATCTCTCTCGGTCCTTGGAACGGTTTATTCCTCTGGGGAAACCTCGTTCTTTGTAAAGGCGTGCTCGCGGCGATTGTTAAATTCCTCGTCGAGCTGTGGTTCTCCAACTTTTTCCCGGCGCCGTACGCGCTGTTGCGACGGTTGCCGAAATTCGAGTTTACTTTGAAAGAAAGCGAAGGAGAGGGGGACGAGATTCAATCTTCGTTCGGGAAGAGTTCGCTCGCGTGATTTTGACTGTCTTTCTTCGATTGAGTGAGCGTTAAAGTGTAACCGAAAATTTTGTATTATTATTCAAAGTGATGTGAAAAAAAGCGTTACGTATACGAGATTTTTAAGAAAAAGTCTCCTCCTCTTCATTCCAACGCTTTCGTCGTCCTTGTTTATTTATTATTAGTAGTAGTAGTAGTATCGAAAGACAGCATCACTCATCGAAGAGAACGGGAGTGAACAGAATTATTCGTATTATTCGTATTATAATGCGTCGTGGTCGTTGAGAAGAAGAAGAAGAAGAAGACTTTTGCGAATGAAGAAGAAAATTGGATTGAGAGCGCACTTGGCTTGATTGAAGAAGTCAATAATAACATGCGCCTTCAGTTGGAAACGGACGAGCTCCCGATCGATGCCGCGGATTTTTGGTTCGCAAAAAACACCCGAGCTTTTCTCACCGCGCAAGCGGAGCATTTCAACAACCGGAAGTGTGATTTACCGCTGTATGAAGTCGACGAAAAGAAAAACGAAGTCCGGTGTATAATTCGAACGCAGCCGAACACATACATACCGTCGATTGTGAAACGAGCGCTCGGATTGAAAAAAGGCCAGAGTTTAGAACTGTACGACGAACTTAAATTTAGCAAGAAGAGCGAAACGGCGCCGAAATTATTCGAGGCGGAATTAGTGAACACGAATAACATAACGAAAGCGTCGAAAGTGGAAGGTATTATTCGGTGTAAATCGGTAGGCGTGAAAGCGTGTAGGATGTATGTGGATTTAACTATCGACGTGAAGTTAACGGGTGTAGGGAGGTTAGTAGAATCAATAATAGCTAAGGAAGTTCGAACGATGTACGAAGGGTTTCGACCGCTGGTGGAGAAGTACATTCAAGCGAGAAGAGAGAGGCAGATGGAGGCGTCTCTGAGGAACTCATCTTTGGCGCAAGAAATGATGAAATCGGAAGCGTTGGCGGAGAGAGACGCGGCGCAGTTGATTCAGATGAACACCATAGATAGCGCACAGCAGCAGGCTCCGGGGAGTCCGTCAAGCGATAGCGCGGATCCAAAGAAGGACTTCCAAGATGAAACGTTTTCAAACGAGTATTCGACGCTAAACGATGATTTCGAATTCATGAGCGTGAACTCAGATTTAACCGATTTGCAAATTTTAGAGTCGCGATGGAAACGCTTGGAAGCGTTCGAGACGGAAACGAGACAAGAACAGGATTTAACAGGGTTTGAGAGTCGAAATAAGTGTTTACCTTCGTGTTTTTCGTGTTTTTCGAACAGAAGGAAGAGGAAGAAGAGAGCGCTATTGGTAGACTCGTCCACGTATGTCGAGATGGAACTTTGAAGAATTTTTGTATTTGTAATAATAGCCCCCTTTATTTATCATCATCATCATCATCATCACCACGTCGTCACAATCTTCGACGGAACTTTTAGGAACTTTGTCAACTTGAATTGATGGCGAGGGGTGGTGGCGTCATCCGAAGATGCCAACAAGGCTCTCTTCGTTTGCGCGGAAGTTGCGTGTCCCAAAGACGCTCGCGTTTCTCTTCCAGCTCTTCCGACGCCGCCTCCCCCGAACAGAGGTCTCTTCTTAACCTCTTTTATATTCGCTCGCGTCGTTACGAACGCGTGCTCGACAATTTTTGCAATATCGACTCCTTTTTCCGTCGTCTTACCGTGAATTTCCGCTTTACCTACCATTCTCCTGCGTTCATTCTCCTCTCTTCGCTTTTCTAAAAACTCTTTCCCTTCTCTCAGAGGAACGAAAATTTTCTCCTCCTTTGGGCATCCGATGTTTCTCTTGTTCATCTCGCGGAAATCCGGTCCAGGCATCAACACGCGCACCTTCTTTGGTCGTCGACTTTGTTGGTCTTGTTTGTCGTCGATTTCAATCGCGTACGGGGTTGTCAGACCCATCTCTCTTTTCTTTTCTTGTTGCGCGCGCAGGCTATTTTTGGCACTTTTTGCAAAAAATTCATCTTCATCCATCTTGGTCATCCTCATCTTCTATTCTTGCTCGCGCGAGTGCGCGCGCGAGAAAATTTGATCCTCTGCCTCTGCCTCTACTCGCTGTTGCTGTCGTTGTTCCTACTGCTGGTACTACTGCTACGCTATCGCTATTTCTTCCCTCTGTTTCTCCTCCTTCTCCTCCTCCGTTTGTTTGTTGCGTCGGCTCCCTCGAGCGAGGCACGAGCAGTCGGTTCACGTTCGTCTTCGACGGATCTTTCACCACCAACGCGCCAATCTCTCTCGCTTTGAGAAGTTTCCGTCTGAACACTTCTCTCTGTTTCCGCAGTTTATTCAGCATCTCCTCACTCATCACCATCTCTTTCATCGTCTGCTCCTCCTCCTCGTCGTCTGAATCGTCGTCCTCTCCACTGATATTGTTGCTTTTGCTAAAATCAAACCTCTCCTCCACTTCAACTCGACACAGCGGGCACTCGTGCGTCGGCTTCGCTCTCGCTCTTTTCTCTTCCTCCGACCCTTTCGGCCAATTCATCTCTCTCATCTCTCTCTCCCACTCTTTTTGCCTCCACACGTGCCATCGTTTGAAGCACTCGCGATGGAACGCGTGTTTGCATTTTGTTAACCGAATTACGTTCTTCTTCTTCTTCTTCTCTTCTTCCAATTTTACTTTTAACGGAAACGTGCAAAACGTGCACAAGTTGTCTTCTTCTTCTTCTTCTTCTTCTTTGTTCATCTCTCCTTTTTCTCGTTCTTCGCGTCTGTCTTCTTCTTCTCCTTCTTCTTCTTCTGTGAATGCTTTTTATTATTTCCGTCTTCTTCTCGTCGTCATCATCTCGCAATGAATTTGAACGAGAAGAAGAAGCAAAAGAAGGTGTTTTGCACGAGGGATTTTGATGGTTTTTTTTTGACGACCGACCGACGTTTTTGATTTTTCCTCTCTTCTCTCTCACAATATTTTTGGTCTTTTCTCTGAACTTTTGACTGCAGAGATAAATAAACCTACAGGGCAATTGTGTTTCCTCACAAATTGTCTCTCTCTCGAACACGCACACACATAAACGATATATATATATATATATATATATAACACAGTGCGATTCTGAAGAAGATGTCTACTTCTTGTATTCAAAATTACGCGAAGGGTTCAAGTTTGAGCGGCGCGTCTTCGTCTTCTTCGTTTTCTTCTTCGTCTTCAAAGTCGAAGAAAATTTCGAGCAGAAAAGTTGGCGCCGTCGCGTCGTCGTTCTCGAATGAAGGAGGACGAGGAAGCCTGGCTGCTCGGTATCGCAACAACAACACGTGCGAACGAACGACGAAGGGTTTAACGAGGACGAGGAGAAAGAATGTGAATGTTATCACGAGAGCGCACAACGCGAACGACGCGACCACTACGACGATTACGGGAACCGGAGGTGGTCACCACCTCACCTCCAAAGAGGAGGTATTGAAAGGCCAAACGAAGAGGCCGATTAAAGCCAACACGGGTATTTTGGAAGATTTAGAAGGATACGTCGCCTCGAAAACGAAAAACCGGAACGTGTACGTAGAAACGTACGGGTGTCAAATGAACGTAAACGATAGCGAGGTCATGATGTCGGTGTTGAACGATAACGGGTTCACGGAAACGAAGGACATAAACGACGCGAACGTAATTTTAATCAACACGTGCGCGATAAGAGATAAGGCAGAGGCGAAAATTTGGCAGCGATTGGCGTATTTCAGAAGTCTTGGGAAACCAAAAAAGAAAACGGAACGACCAGTGGTCGGGGTGTTGGGGTGCATGGCGGAACGATTGAAGACGCAGTTGTTGGAGGAGGATCAGTTGGCGGATATAGTCGCCGGACCAGACGCGTACAGAGATTTGCCGAATTTAATCGATACAGTGCATAATACCGGAAATAAATCTATGAACGTTCAGTTATCGGTAGAAGAGACGTACGCCGACGTCATTCCTGTGAGACCGGACGGTACGCACTCGGCGTTTGTGACGATTATGCGGGGGTGCGATAACTGCTGCACGTTTTGCATCGTCCCGTACACGAGAGGCCAAGAACGGTCGAGAGATTTGGCGAGTATTTTATACGAAGTGCGCGTTTTGAGCGAACAAGGGGTGAAAGAGGTGACTTTGCTCGGGCAAAATGTGAACTCTTATTACGTGGATACGAATAAATCGGAGGATTTTTTGAGTTCTTTGAAGGAAGGGAACATCGTCGGGAACAATTCAATCGAAGCGATTTTGAACATTAACAACGCCAGAGAGGAATTGAATATGAAAAATGCTGCTGGATTGGCGGGTGAAGACCCGGCGAACTTCAATGGGTACGCGGCTGGGTTTGAATCTCGATATGACGCTGGTCGTAAGAGAGAAGGAAAGGTGCAATTCGCAGAACTGCTCGATCGCGTCGCGCAAGTCGATCCGGAAATGCGCATTCGATTCACCTCTCCGCACCCGAAAGATTTCCCGGACGATGTTCTCAACGTCATTCGCGATCGACCAAACGTATGCAAGTGCTTACACATGCCCGCACAAAGTGGCTCTACGGCGACGCTCGTGCGCATGCGAAGAGGCTACTCGCGAGAGGCGTATTTGGATTTAGTCGACCACGTGAAAGAAGTCATTCCAGACTGCGCGATAACGACCGACATCATATCTGGTTTTTGCGGCGAAACCGAGAAGGACCACGAAGATACGGTTTCGCTCATGAACATTGTTGGTTACGAACAGGCGTTCATGTTTGCGTACTCCGAACGAGATGGTACGGCGGCGGCGAGACATTTGGAGGACGACGTCCCGGAAGACGTCAAACAAAACAGATTAGCGGAAGTCATCGAGGCGTTCCGAACGCAGGCGCAAAAGAAGCAAGAGCAAGAAATTGGTTCCGTTCATTGCGTGCTGATTGAGGGACCATCGAAAAAGAACGAAAACGAGTGGACTGGAAAGACAGATTCATCTAAATGGGTCGTTTTTGACAACACGAAAAAATACGGCGGATACAACGGCGGCGACGAGGACGAAGGCGACGCCAAACACGAGTTGAAAGCGGGCGATTACATCGCAGTTCAAGTGACTGGTTGCTCTACCGGAACACTCTTTGGCAAATGCCTAGGGAAAACAACGCTCATGGCGTTCCATGCTATGCATGGTAGTCAACGCGTAGCTCCGAAGAACACAGCCGCTGCCGGCGCTCGGTGAGTGAATACACCAATGAATTTTTATAGCTGTACTACTCGGTACTTTGTAGATATTAAAACTAGGCTACTTCTTCACACAAATAAATATAATGTTACTCTCTATCTTCTTTAGCTATGCGCTATAAATGCTACTACCACTATTACTACCAGTACAACTGATCATCATCATCATAATCATCAAATCCTTAAAGAAGAGGAAGAAGGAGGAGGAGAAAAGTACATTTCATCTGGATACTTTACGTCGTACAAACACAAACCTTTCGCGGGAGCCGCCATCGGTATGAGCTTTCTATCCTTCTTCTCCATGAACAATTTCAAATCATCTATGGTATATCTTCCTCCAGCCACGGATAAAATGGCACCAACCATATTCCTAACTTGTTTGTATAAAAATCCATTGCCGGTGACGTACAAGTACACTAACGACGACGAAGGATCTTCGTAACGTTCTCCTCCTTCTTCTTCTCCGCCGCCGCGAATGACATCAAAGGAGTAAATCGTTCGTTCCGAGTTTCTTTCCAAATTTTTACCATCTCTGGACCGATTCATAAAAGCCGCGAAATCGTGCGTCCCAACAAATACTTTACACGCTTCCTCTAACAATTTCATGTCGTACTCTCGATATCCGACCGACAACGCCGTCTTCCGATGGAACGGACTGTGCGGTAGCCCAAAATCAATCGTATATCTGTACGTCTTCTCAATCGCGTGAAACCTCGAGTGAAACATCGGGTGCGGCTTGGCAATTTCCACCACTCTCACGTCTTCGTTCAACAACCTGTTGCACGCTCGCATGAAGTTCAACTCGTCTTTCAAAGGTTCTTTCGTGTAGAAATGAAACACTTGTTTCCTCGCGTGCACGCCCGCGTCCGTTCTCCCCGCCGCGCCTAAACACAACAACTCTCTATCGAGACACGTTATTTGCATTAAGCATCTCTCCAGTTCCGATTGAATCGTTATTTTATCCTCGCCTTGCTTTTGAAATCCGAAATAATTCGTCCCGTCGTACGATACGATGCCGCGATAGACGTGGTTTCTCCCGGTTCGTTCGCGATACTCCGCGCTTTGCAACGAGTCTGGATTTTCCAACGAGTTTTTGTAACTCTGATGTCGCCAGTGCATCGGGTCCGTAAAATCGTTTCTTCTCGTAACTTCTCTGTCTTCTCCTTCTTCTTCTTCTTCTTCTTCTTCTTCTTGCAAAAACGTTCCTCCTCTCTTACTCCAATTCGTCGTGCGGGGATTCCTTTTCGTTGTTGTTGACTTCTTCTTCCTCCTAAGCAGGAAAAGAGATTTTGACTTATATGACGACGATTTTTGACGCGTGGTGGTCGACGACCTTAGCATCGAAGAACAAACCAAGCAAGTTCTCCTCGTCGCCGTTATCATTATTGTCTGACGTTGATATTTGTTCCTACTCTGTCCCCTTGCTCACATGAGGAAAAAAATGAAGACATTTTATCCATAAATTTACCTGCTCTCTTCTCTCTTCCCGAGTGTACGACACACACAGAGAAGAGAATGGCACCAAAGTCATCAAAACCATCAATCGTGTGGCAAGTCTACGTGCACAAACTTCGCGCGTGGGCGCCTCCAATTTCGGTAAAACTGGAGGATTTAGAAAACTCAGAAGAAGGCGCTTCGTTTATTCCAGCTCGACCGCATTTGATATTAGTCGTGGATACTTCGACTGGGAAGTTTCTGACCTCGAAAGAAGACGAGAACGGGAAAGGTGAAGATGTGAACATCGTGAGAGGTCCTGAACCGCCCTCGAACGAATACATCGTCGAGTACATCGAGAAGATTCTCAAGAATCCGAAAGTGTTGAACGAGAGAGACGGCGAAGAAGAAAAAGAAAAAGAATCGAAGACAAAGAAGATTGAGAAACCAACGAAAATAGTATTCGCGTGCACAAAAACGGCCACAAATACGGATACGAGCGACGAAGAATCGTGTTCGTACGTTAAAGGAACGCGAAATTTATTGAAGAAGTTAGATATTCAAACCGGATTCGCGTCTGTGCCGAGGGAGATAATAGAAAACATTATTCGCGAACAGATTGAACCGAACATGAACCCGCCGGCGGAGGAATGGTCGACGGAGCACTTGCCGGGATTGATGGAATCCGTGGATGGGTTTACGCCTAAGTTTGGTTTGAGCTTGTTCGCGGCTGCGATTCAGTATTTGAGCGCAGTGACGCAACACGGAGAGAAGCTCGAGAAGATTAAATTTTTCAACATCGAGTACGGGTTGAGACTCGACGAAAATAACAAAGCCACGCTCAGCTGCTGCGTAACAATTGATCACTCAAACTGTACTTTAACCGTGTATAAAAACGAAGCCGAGGCGAAGAAAATCATAGAAGAGTTGGAGAAAGAAGAAGGCGAAGAAGTTGATATGACGAAAAAATCGTTGCAGAACTGTCTGTTTTTAGGAGAAGAGCTCTCGCCGTTCGAGGATATCGACGCGAAGGAAAAGTACGATTGGCCATGCGCGGCATCTGCTGGAGAGGATACAAGTGGCGAGGAAGTTAAGGAAAGGGATATGTATCCCGTCTTTACGAAAATGGATTTCGAAGAGGATGGTACACTTACCATTCGCCGTCCGCAACTCGTAGAACTCCAAATGTTTGAGGTAGCTTTGAATGCCATATCGGCTTCTCTTTTAAACCCAGATCAAAATAAGATCGGCATCCAGATGACTTCATACGCGATGAAAGGAGAACCGACGGAGGTTAAAGCTTTTATTGAGGCTAGAGATGGTACTGACAGCGGTGGTGTAACTGCGGCGGAAAACATTAGCGAAAAAGTTGGCAAGCTCGATATAGCGTGAAAAGTTTTGAACAATCCATTCGGTGTGTATTCAGATGTACTGGTAGAGTATTTGTGCATCTCTATTGCAATATGTTTCTCTCTCTCTCTTTCTTTTTTTCTTGTCTGTTGTTCGTACCCGAAATCGTTGCTATTTCGCTCTTTGCATTGGTACAACGCAACGTTTTCATCCCTTTCGAACTTTTCTTTTCTTCTCTAAGTTTTACTAATGTTTTCGAACTCCTCCAAGACTATCTCAATCACAATCGCCCAAGTCTTCTCTCTTTCTTTTACTACTACAAAATAATAGACTCTCTCCTTCTTCCCTCCATCTTTTGCGCGCGCAAACGTTTCAACGAATATTTATTCAAACGCCCATTGGTTTTCCTTGCGAACTTCTTCCTCTTCCTCCGGCGTAAAATCGTTCTTGATGTTGAACGTCTTGCGAATTTCCGCCGGCGTCTTCCCTTTGATCATATTCGCGACGGTTTGGCAGCACAAATCGAGCAAATCCTTGATGTCCAAGTAGTTCGCCGCCAAGATGAGCTCAAACAACGTCGCTTGATCGACTTTCACGTACTCCAAATCGAAGTTCTTTTTATCGTCCTCGGATTTGTCTTTACCGTCTTCGCCCTTCGCGTTGGTGTGGTATTCGCAATACGTGATGACTTTCTGTAAAATCGATTTGGCCACGTTCGGTAACGGGATTTCCTTCTCGCCGTCTGTTTGTGATGATTGGTGTTATCGTTAAATAAGAAAAGGAGGTGAGACATCAGTCCGTCGTTATTCTTTTTTTTCTTTGTTGTTGTGTGATGTGTAGAAAATTCTCCCGCCAATTTGACACGACTTTTTCAAAAAAAACGAAAAGAAAAGAGAAGAAGAAGAAACAGAAGACGAAAGAAGCGTTTGCAATGCGTACCACTGATGGCGGTTTTCACGGTCTGCGACATGCTGTTTGGACGTAAAAGAAGGGAGAGAATCGGTCAGTACGTCTCGTAAGAGTTGCGTTCTGGGCGGTTGCGCGCGATCAAAGCTGGAAAGCGCTTGAATCGAGAGGGAGAGAAGGAGAGACGGCGATTCCTAGAAGCGCGATCTCGCGCGTTTTTTTCGAAAGCAAAGAAATTGAAGAAGACTGTGATGACGTAAAGTAAAACGCACTTGGCGACGTCCGTGGAAACTTCAAATCTCTCTTGCTCCGGAATAGCGGAGATGAGGGTGATCTTATCGTTCGTTGGTCTCGGCATTTTTGATTGATTGATTGATTGATGTGTGTGTGTGTGTGTGATACAAACAGCGCGTTTGAAAATGACGAGAAGAGTGAACTGATGAACAGACGCGACAAGGAGGGAAAGCAAAAAAAGGCGAAGAAGAGGAGTCAGGAAGATTTGACCAAAGCCGTGAAGTGAAGGAAAAATAATAAAATACTCGTTTGTTCTTATTCAATCAATTTCAATTAAAACGCACATAGGTATGTATATAATGTAAAGGCTATGGTATATAGGTTAGACAAATAATGTTGTTGTTGTTGTTGTTGTTGTTGTTCTCTACTCTCAACTTTTTAAAAAGCGATAAGATAAAGAAACCTCTTTTACGCCGAACCTTCTTCGGTTTCCGGAGCCGCCTCTTCCGCGGGAGCAGCTTCGGCTTCCGGAGCCGCCTCTTCCGCGGGAGCAGCGGCTTCAGCAGCAGCGGCTTCAGCAGCAGCGGCAGCGGCTTCCTCCTCCTTAGCTTTGGCTTCCGCGGCCGCCTTCGCCTCGGCTTCCGCTTGGAGTCTCTCCTCCTCGGCCTTCGCCTTTGCCTCGATTTCCGCTTGGACTCTCGCCGCCTCCGCCGCCGCGGCTTCCTTCTCGGCAATCAACGCGTTTTGCTTCACTTGCCATCGGCTCAATCCTTCTTTTTTCGCAACAAATCTACTCTTTAATTTCGCGTTCTTACCAACGCGTTCTCTCAAGTAGTACAACTTGGAGCGTCTCGCGATTGGCTTACCCGCGCCTCTGACCTCTTGGAACGAGCACAACGGCGAGTGAATCGGGAAAATTCTCTCAACCCCGAACCCTTGCAAGGATTTTCGGACCGTAATCGTACTCGCAACGCCCGCTCTGTGAATGCCAATAATCAAACCTTCGTACGGCTGCACTCTGCTCTTGTTCCCTTCCGTGACCGTCACGCCAACCTTCACCGTCATTCCTACTCGAAAAGGAATCAAATCATCCTTCATCTGCGGCGAGTTCACCCGCTCGACGAATTGATATAAACCTTTCTTCGTCCCGCTCCCGCTGGCGGAAATGCTAAACGTCGCGACTGAGTCTCTAGATTTGTTCAATGACAAACTGTTCGCGTAAAAAACCTTCGAGTTTCCGTTTGCATGCTTCGCGGATAAGCTCGCAGCGCGCGGCGTCGTCGTCGTCGTCGTCGATTTTGAGGTTCCCGTCGCCGACGAAATTCTCACGTTCGCCATCATCATCGATAACGTTTGAGAAGACATGTTGAGATGTTCTCGCTTAAATATATTCACGTCGAATTGAACGAACAATGAAGTGTGCGATATAAATGAATTCTTTTCGATGGGACGCGCAGGTCGCAAACAGCTCAAAGAAGTGACGTTGAATTCGCGACGGTTTTGCGTTTTATCCTTTTGGCCGGCGAAAAAAGAGGTTTTTGCCCTCTCTCTCGCAAGTCGGTTCCCTCAAACCAAAAAAAAATGAATGCCTTCTTTTTTGCGTCGTCCTCTCCAAACAACAGCCCCTCTGCTCTTTCTTTTCTTTTCTTTTCTTTTTTGAGAGAAAAGACGAGACAAAAAATGAATAAAATTATGTTTTTTGCCGCCGCGAACAACAACAACAACATCACGATGATGTTGCCGCTGAGAGGCGGAGGAGGAGGAGCGAGA
>Ga0115557_1000800_pt1 | contig 21961 bp, 13 predicted proteins | sample COGITO_mtgs_1104_FD_87280 | JGI IMG/M metagenome (GOLD analysis project Ga0115557, IMG submission 87280) | Pelagic marine microbial communities from North Sea - COGITO_mtgs_110421 | ecosystem: Environmental > Aquatic > Marine > Epipelagic | place: Germany:Helgoland, sampling site Kabeltonne...
AAACAGAAGACGTGTCTCGTCGTCAAACACATTTAAACGCGGTAACCACGCGCGCAAGAAGAGTTTCTCTTATTTATTTATTGCGCGGGCACGAAAAACGGGGGAATAAGGATGACGAACGTGGCTTCTTCTCGCGCTTCTACCACCAATATCGCGTCGCCTTCGCCTTCGTCGAGAAGAGTGAGAACAACACCTAGTATCCTCTGCGCCTCGTCCAAAACAGACGCGACTTCCACGATACAAGAAGGAAAAGAAGGAGAGATTGAGAGCGTAACAACACGAAAAATCGAAACAAGAAGACGAAGAGGAAACTACGCGCCAACTGAATTGGATGTTCTGAACGATCCGTCCACCTTTGGAGAGTGCATATATTCGCACGCCGATTGGTCGCACGCGTACGCATCCACGAGGAAAGAATCTGAATACACCATCGCGGCTGAAAATATTGTCGGAGAGATACCGAAGGAATTACGCGAAGGTATTTTGTACCGCGTAGGACCAGGGAAGTTTGAGCGAGAAACTCAATATAAACACATGTTAGATGGAGATGGCCTCGCGTTACGTTTTGAGTTCAACAAAGACGGTAGCGTTCAATTTCTCTCCAAGTTTGTGCGAACGAAAGAGTTCAAAGAGGAAGAAGCGCGCGGGACAATTCAATATCGGGGCACGTTTGGAACTATGAGAGAGGGCGGTATTTTGAACAATTTTGGCGATATTCGAACGAAAAACCTCGCTAATACGAACATTTTACACTGGAACGATCGCGTCTTTGCGCTGTACGAAGCGGGACGCCCAGTGGAACTGGATGGAAAAACTCTGAATACGAGTGAAGCTGGGAAGGAAGAATTCGATTTCGACGGGTTGGTCCCGGAAGGCCAAGTTTTAAGCTTTGGTTTACCTCGAGAGGTTGAATCAAGAATTGGTTTAGGCGGGAAAGCATTCACCGCGCACCCACACGTCGATCCAACCAAGGATGTTCTGTGCGCCTGGTGTTGGAGAAGTTTCGTTTACCCGGATAAAGCCGTCGAGATTTCGTTTCACGAGTTCCCCCGAAACTCATTCGTTCCCGAGAAAACAATCGTCGCTAGACTCGAAGGGTGCGAAGCAGCGCCGCATGATTTCGGCGTGACGCCAAAATATTACGTCATGGCGGTCAATAATCTCACAATCGACCCGTTACCGTATATCGCGGGGTTAAAAGGAGCTGGAGAATGTTTAGTCTCGCAACCGGATTTGCCTCTCAAGTTTCACCTAATCCCCCGCGACGGTTTCTCCTCGCCGATTGTCATCGAAGGTCCCTCGAAAGCGTTTGAAATCCACACACCATTCGCACACGACGGCATACCCATAGACGATAGATTTGTGATACCTTCCAGCGAAGCTAATGACGAATTTGTGACGTTATATTCCGCAGGCTGGGACGATTTCAAAGAAGGGACGTTTCTCGGCGAATGGGGCGCGAGCCAAGAATGGGACTTTCCAATCGCCTCGAGCTTAACGCCTGATTTCAACAACATAGACTCGACCGTTCTGTGGCGATACGTCGTGAACATAACGAAGAAAACCATCGAACGGACCGCGGCACCGGGTTGCGAAAATCTATGCATCGATCACCCGCACGTTAATCCGTTATACGAGGGAAAGCGGGAGTGTCGTTTCGTGTACGCTTCCTTGAGTAACTTTCGAGGCGTGAGTGGTCCGCCTCTTGGTTACGTCAAGATAGATTTGAAAACAGGCGAGAGAAAAGTGTGGTGGGCAGGTAATCGCACGTTTTGTGAAGAAATAGTAGTAGTTCCGAAAGAGAATGGAAAGAATGAAGACGACGTGTGGTTGCTCGGGATGTTTTCGTCTCACCAAGACGACTTTCCGGACGGTCAGTCTGGATTGTTCGTTTTAGACGGCGCGAAAGTAGAAAACGGTCCTGTAGCGACGATAAAACTGAACGAGAGAATTTCTCACGGTTTACACGGCACATTTACGCGTTCTTTGAAGTAAAAGGTGAGGAAGTAGTAGTTTTAGCATGAAATAGTATAATGTAAATGTAAAGCTCATGTGTACACAATTCGGTGAACTCACCCTCTTCACTTCGCGACGCGCAACTTTTCCCGCCGCGACGTCAACGCGAAGAAACGTAGGCGCAAGAATAATAACGCCAACCAACCCCTCGTCGATCTCGCTTTCGGCGTTTCGAGGGCATATCACAACTCTGTCTCTGAGCAAATAATCCTCGTCTTCAGTAAGCAACAGATGGCTGACGAGGATGAATGCTCGAACGTTCTGCCCGTCTCGCGTTGTCCTTTTGGACACGGAACCGCGACGGTGGACCCGTACCCTGGATACGTTCACGGTAAGCACCCAGCTGTGTGTCCGCGCGGGTGCGTCCCGCTCAAGGCTGACGTATCGAAAGCAGAAGCGCCCAAGGACAAGCTCAAGCGCGAGGCGACTGAATTCATCGAGCTGTATGGCAAGGAAAACAAGGTGAGCGAAGAAGATACGATGCGAAGAGTCGCGGAAGTGTTGGAATCGATCGAATCCACGGGAACGTACACGCACACCATTGATGAGATCAGACATGGCGCTCGAGTGAGCTGGCGGAACGCTCCCAAATGTATCAATCGGAAATTTTACAACACGCTCGACGTCATCGACGCTCGCGAGGCGACGACGAATGAACAAATGTTTGAGGCAATCAAGACGCACTTGAAGAGAGGCATAGGCGCCGATCACATTCCAGTGTTGATGACTGTTTTTCGACCGCAAACGCCCGGCATGGATGATGGCCCAAGAATTTGGAATTCGCAGTTGATTCGTTACGCCGGACATCGCGGCAATGGCGAAGAAGTCATCGGCGACCCAGCAGAGTTGAACTTTACGGATACGGTTAAGAAGTACTTTTCGTGGGTGCCAAAGTCTGGGTCGCCAGGCATGTTTGATTGCTTGCCGCTCGTTTTGCAAATCGATCCGAAACAACCGCCGAGCATCTTTGAATTGCCAGAAGAGTGTCTGCTCGAGGTGCCCATTCATCATCCCAATGTTCCCGAAATTTCATCTCTCGGTTTGAAGTGGTACGGTATTCCAGCAGTGTCAAACATCACTCTCGACCTCGGAGGCTTGCACTACACCGCCGCACCGTTCAACGGTTGGTACATGGTGACGGAGATTGCGACTCGAAATTTCGGCGACGAGAGCCGGTACAACTTGCTTCCAAAGATTGCCGAAGCGATGGGAATAGACTCTTCCACGGAGGAGACTCTGTGGCGAGATCACGCCTTGGCTGCAGTCAACTTTGCCGTGTTGTACTCGTTCAAGCGCGCGCGCGTGAGCATTGTCGATCATCACACGGCGGCGGCTTCGTTCGCTCAATGGCACGCCGAGGAGTTGAAAAAGCGTGGATACTGCCCAGGCAACTGGAAGTGGATCATTCCACCCACGGCGTCGTCGACGAGCTCCATCTATTTGGGTTTGAACAAAATGACTGAGTACACGCTCAAGCCTGCGCTCGTCGGCGGCATGAGCGCAAAAAGTCTCGTCACGCGAGCCATTGCCAATGGCTTTTTTACGCCCTCCGGACCAGGCGGATCGATGATGCGGGCGACATTGGCGGTTGCAAAGTGGTCCAAGCGCGTACGTCGTGTTCACGGAGGCGTGGTTTTGTTTGCGTCTGATGGAGGTCGCACACAGTCTCGTGCGACGTGGATGTGGTCATTCTTACGGCAGCGCTTGCCCATGATTAGGCCGGTGAACATCGCGAACCCGGATGTCGACTTCAAGACAGCCATCGGAGAGTGCGGATTTATCATGCTTCTCGCGTCGACGACTGGTTCTGGACAAATACCCACCGGAAGCCAGCTCTTCTTGGACTGGGTAAACTCTGACGAAGGGAAAGACATTCTCAAAGATAAATATTTCAGCGTTTGCGCCTTTGGTTCTAAAGCGTACCCAAAATTTTGCGCGGGAGGGAAGCAATTCGCAGCCGCGTTGCGCGACGTCGGCGCCTCTGAAATGTTCAACGTCGTCTGTATCGATCAGCTCGATTGCGAAGACGTGAGCGTGCAGAAGTACATGCGATCTGTGTTCGACTGGCTGCTCTCCAAGGAAAAAATGACACCCGGCGTGAATCAACTACTCAAGGATAGCCTGGCGAGTGGGAAGGCGATTCAGCCCCCGTTTGCAATCAAGCTGCTCGCTCACGACGTGCACGGAAAACGCACAGAATACGAAAGAACTGGTGTCACGGCGACGCTCGTGGAACGCGAACTCTTAGGCTCCGCCGAACGATTGAGTACGGTTTCGGTGACGTTTGAGCTGCAAGACGTCAGAAAAGGCGTCGAGTATTACAAGCCCGGTGACCACGTCGCCGTTTGGCCGCGTACGAGCGAAGCCCAAGGTCGATTTTTCGCCGCGCACTTTGGAATCGAGTACAAGGAATTCATCGAAATCGTGTCGCTCGAGGATTCATTCTTTTCATTGAAGCTCGCCATCGACCCAGCCATTCCGCGTCGAGTCTCCGTCGCCGACCTGTTCACGAAGATTCTCGACATCAACGCCGAACCGCCGGCGGAAATGCTCGCGTCGTTGGCAAACTACGTCGATGAATCTGAGTGCAAGCAAATGCTTGAAAAGCTTGCGCGCGAAGAAGACTTTCGACGAGAGTGGTTGGAGCAGACGGGCGTGTGCGTCCGAACGATCTTTGAGCAATTCCCCACACTGTCGACGATTCACAACCGTGACAAGACGGTTGGTGTGAGAATGCTTCAGGATATACTGCTACAAATCCCCAAGCTGAGAGCTCGCTTTTACTCAGTCTCGAGTGCCCCAGACGTGTGCGGCAACGCGCGCTTTGCGCTCACCGTCGGACGACTGGTGTATCGCAGCGCTGATAACGCACGCATCAATCTCGGATTTTGCAGCGATTTCATAGCGACGCTATCGATTGGTACGAATGTCACGGTCGAGCTGCGACCGGCGCCCATGTTCAGAATGCCAAAGTCGAACGCGCGACCAATAATTATGCTCTGCGCAGGGACGGGTATCGCGCCGTTCAAGGGCTTTGTCGATCAATTGACTGCGCGCTCTGAACCGGGTGCCGAAACGTGGCTCATCTACGGGTGTAGAACCCGATCGAACGAGCTGTACGCGCAAGACATGCGTCGCGCGGAGCAGAGTGGGCATTTGACAAAGTACCTCGTCGCGTACTCTCGCGAAGAAGGGCAACTGAAGACATACGTCGACGCAAAAATGCGACAACACGCCGATGACATTCGGCGACTCGTCTTGAATGAGGATGCGCACGTCTACGTGTGCGGCGACGTCCGAATCGAAACGTCTGTGCAAACGGCGCTCACAGAGATCATGGGCGGACCGGAAGCTTTCCGCGCGTTGGAGCGCTCCAACAAATATCACTTGGACATCTTTGGTGCGTTTGACGTGCAAAAGCAAAATGAAAACAAGCTCGCAAATGCACGCAAGTCGCTATCGATGCGAGAATAGAAATCTAACTGTAAATCGCGCATGTGTACACAGGTACATAGTGATGATGATGAAGATGATGATGATGTTATTAATAATAGTACAAGCTCTTTGTTCTTCTTCTTTTTATTTTTCTAACGCGGTTGCGGCGCTCCCTCTCGTCGGAGCCTTTGGGATAATCTTAGCCTGCGACAATATCCGCCTCACCGTATCCGATGGCTGCGCTCCTACTGATAACCAATATTTAATCCTATCTATGTTTAAACCAACGTGTTTGTGCGAGTCCTTGGACGGGATCGGGTCGTAATGTCCGACCACTTCCAAATGTTTCCCATCCCTTGGCGCTCTGGAATCGGCCACGAATATCCTATAAAAAGGTCTGTTCTTCTGCCCGAAACGAGCGAGACGTATTCGCACAGGCATTATCACTCTTATTCTTACTCTATTCTTATTCTTACTTTTCTTTTTCTTTCTCTCCCTCTCTCTCTCTTTCTCGATTGATTGTGTTTGCTTCCCTTTTTGTTCTGCGGAGAAGTGCTTCTGTTTTTCTGTTTTCAATAAATTATTTTTCATGCATTTTTCAATAACTGAAGCTGACGAGAAACAAACTTCTCTCATCATCATTCAACGCCATAATAAATAAATAACTCCATCCACTTATATAAGAACAAAGAGAGGATATCAAGAATGCCCGCGTTTTCGAGAGCAGGGGAAGGTGGTATCAGCAGAAAGAACAAGTCCTCGATCGTCAGTCTCCCAATAATCTTGAAGAAGAAAGTAAACTTTGCGAAAATAAAAAAAGAAGGGAAAGAAGAATTAGCGCAATGGACGGAAACCAAAGTGACGACTATGTTATCGTTCGAAGACGAGGTTTTGAACGGCTTAATCGTGAACATGTTCGACGAGTGCAGCGAAACGGGCGAAGCCGTGGACGGGACTAAGTTTTACGAACAGCTGCTCCCATTCTTAGAGAAGGAAAACACGGAGACGTTCATGTCAGAGCTTTGGCAGTTAGTAACAAACTTGGACGAAGAAACAGGGGTCCCGAAACAATTTATCGAAGCGCGCGAGGCGCAAAAGAGAAAAAGAGAAGAGAAGGCGGATCAGTTTAGGAAGAACAGAGAAGATTTGGACCGTAGAAGAGATGCGCGCCGCGGTAGAGATCGAGATCGAAGATCGCAGCACGGATATAATAACGAACGCGGTGGTAGTAGTGGTGGAGGAGGAGGAGGAGGTAAATTTCCGGGGCGTCGGCGTTTCGACTCGAGAGAACCAAAGCGGGAGTTACCATATGATAGATGATGTCAAATGTACTCTAATAGTATTGTAGAAATATTAAGCCATGGTTTTCGTCTTTGGCCACTCTTGATAGATCCAACCTCTGAATTTCTCGCACGCATCCGTGAAACTAGAATCGTTCGAATCGGAAATCACGTCGTCCCCGTGGACAAAGATAGCGCGCATTTCCAAATCGATTTCATCCTTACTCGAGGACGAAGCCGACGCTAACGCTTTCTCGTATTCCGCTTTTTCCTCCTTCAACATGTCCTCAACTTCCACGCCCAACTCTTTCACCCACGCGTCGTGTTTCAAAGGACTTCCGGTGAGGTTGTTCACCAATCCAAGAAAGCCCGGGTTTCCGCTTCCGTGCACCCAATAGTTCTCGATTAACTCCTTCCCGACGCGAGGATTATCGACGATAGTACCATCCCCGGTTTTGAAAAAGTATTCACGAGTTTGGTGCACGGCCATTTCCGCGAAGACATAGCCGTGGTAATAGCAACTCGACTCGTCGGCGAGAATGTGCGGCACGGACATCAACGGACGTCCGGCTAAACCGCCTTGGATTTTCATTTCGACTTCGTCCGCGACTTTCAAAACGTTTTCTGGAGTTAAGTCTTTCTCGTCCATTTCGTACAACGCTTTCTCAAAGTAAGGCACCGCAATCATACCACGCAATTGAAAAACTTTATACGGGTGTCTCTCTTTAATCGAGCGTTCGATTAATTCCCACGGAATCGTCTCACCTTTGCGGTTCTTCGCATAGCGCGCTTGCCAGCTCGCATCTTCGCAGAGAGCATCGAGAAACATCGATTGCGTTTCCGCCAATGCAACGGAGAACGGCGCGCGTTCTTGAGAAAACAAAGGAGATCCTTGGACAATGTTGGAAAAGTGCGCGGCGTGACCACCTTCGTGCATCAATGTCGTCAACGCGGTGTTTCCGGACCCGATTTCATCCGGCGTCGCCAAAGAGGTAAAGTTCGTTTCGGACGGAATAAACGTACCGTCTTGTGTCTTGTACGGCGCAGTCGGCCAGTGGCAAAATCCGTTCGGATATTTACCCTTTCTGTCACACAGATCCAAACGCATCGTCGCGCCTTTATATTTAATGTTCATTTTCGAAAAGGATCGACCCCACACCTCAGGCGCGTATTCGAAAGGGTAGTACGGATCGGTAAGTTTCGTCAACTCACCGCTCAGCGCGAACCCGGTGTTCCACGGTTTGGTCGCGTCCTCCCCCTTTTCCTTTTTCAACATTTCCAAGGCTTTGTCTAGCAAAGGCTTCGTCGCTTGCTCTAAACCATCGAGCATTTCGAAACATTTTTTCTTCGAGAACCCTTCGGCGTTGGTTACTTTCAAGTCGTAAAAGTCTTCAAAGCCGAGCTCGCGAGCGAAGCGGTTGCGTTCTTTGATGATGTCGCAGAAACCGTTATCCAATAAGAACGGACCGTTTTTCCTCAACATTTCCCAACACGATTTCCGAACGCTTTCCTCTGGATCCGAACGCATTTTGGTTCGAATGACCGTCGGCGTCGTGTCGACAACCTTACCGTCTTTGTCCGTGTATTGCGTCTTCAAGTTGTTTCTGGATTTTTGTAAAGTACCTTCTTTCTTCATCATAGATTCTCTCAATGCTTTCGCATCGTCCGATTCGACGATGTAACACTTCAAAGTCTTTTCGATTTGGTTCAAAACAATTTTCTGTTCCTCGGAGACGCTTCCGTCGGTTCGTTTCAACAACTCTCTCACTTTCTCTAACGTTTTCTGGTCACCCAAGAATGTCTCTAACGCGTTGAAAGAAGTGTTCAAGTTCTCCACGGAGTTACCCTTTAAATCCATTTTCGTCTCCCAAAAGTTATCCTCGTAAGATTTGTGTCTTTGCAAATAGTCTCGGTTGAAGTTTTCGATAAACTCAGCCGTTGGTGTTTGAGAAGACGGAGAAGAAGAAGAAGCCATCGCGACGATGATTTTTTTAGTATGTGTCTTCGTTGTCGTTGATGACGTTGATGGCGTTTTGACGCGTGATGATGACTTTCTTCGCGCAAAGTGAAGAGAAACTCTTCTCGTAGGAGTTTGAAAAGTATTCGCAGAAGCAGCAGCAGAAGATGATTTTAAATATCTTCTTCTGGATGATGTTTTTACAGCCTTAGTAGTAGTCGTAGTAGTCGCCGTAGAAGTTCTGAGCGCAGCAAATCTTTGCATGCCTTTTGGAGGTGCGTGCGTTTTTTGTTGTTTTTTGTGGAGTTGAAAAGACAGACAGAGGGACCAAAAAAGACCAAAAAATTGGTGAGACGAAAAAGCCCGGGAAGAAGGAAAGGAAGGTTTTTGGAACAACAAAAAACCTCTTGTTTCTGATGCGTAACTGAATTGTCTCCATTACGAGTAGAATAAAAATATGTTTTCTACTACCACAACACGATCGATGATTGCTCGACCATCATCGACTTCTTCTTCATCTTCATCATCATCTTTGCTCAAGAAGCAGTATCGCGCGTCACCGAAGCAGAGGAGCAAGAAAAGCATCAACGTGACGGTACGTTTTATTATTCATCATCGTCATCATCAATTTACCCTTTTTCTCGAGTATGAGTAAAACAAATTCATTTTCGATCAAAACAAATGACTTCTCCTCGCGACGAACGACAACTCTTTCTTCTTTCCCTTTCTTTCTCTCTGTCGTTGTATGCGCGCACGTCCTCGCGCTTCCATCATCGCGTCCGCGCGCTAACTTTTGTTCTCATTCATCATCATACACGCTCACATAAAAATAACAAACGTGTAATTATTATAAACAGACGAATGCGCAATCTCGAGTGAACATTGCAGACTCAGTCACGCAGTTGGTCGGATGCACGCCGATGGTATATTTGAATAAAGTAACCGAAGGAACGAAAGCAGAAGTCGCGGCGAAATTGGAAATCATGGAACCGTGCTGTTCGGTGAAGGATAGAATTGGATTAGCGATGATAAACTCCGCCGAAAGAGAAGGGGCGATATCGCCGGGGAAGTCTTTACTCGTGGAACCGACGTCGGGGAACACCGGCATCGGCTTGGCATTTATTGCCGCGGCGAAAGGGTACGATTTGACTTTAACCATGCCCGCGTCGATGTCTTTAGAGAGAAGAATCTTGTTGAAGGCATTTGGGGCGAACTTAGTGTTGACAGACCCGGCGAAAGGGATGAAAGGCGCGGTGATGAAAGCGGAAGAGATTGCGAAAGAGAGCAAAGATTCAGTTATTTTACAACAGTTTGAGAACCCGGCAAATCCGCAGGTGCACTTCGAGACGACTGGTCCGGAGATTTGGGAAGATACGGCTGGTCAGATTGATATCTTAGTCTGCGGCGTCGGAACTGGCGGGACCATTACCGGCACCGGGCGTTATTTGAAATCGAAAAATCCAAACATAAAAATCGTCGCGGTGGAACCGGCGGAATCTCCAGTTCTGTCCGGCGGTTCTCCAGGTCCGCATAAAATTCAAGGCATTGGTGCCGGATTTATCCCGGGAGTTCTCGATGTTGACATCATCGACGAGGTCATTCAAATCGCCTCGGACGATGCCATTGAGTGCGCAAAAGATTTAGCTTTGAAAGAGGGATTGATGGTTGGTATTTCCTCCGGCGCCGCCGCGTTAGCGGCGATTCAGCTCGCCGGGAGAGAAGAAAACGCTGGAAAATTAATTGCTACCGTGTTTCCATCCTTTGGTGAGAGGTATTTATCTTCCGCGTTGTTTGAAACCATCAGAAATGAAGCGCAAGCGATGACTTTTTAATAACATAAACATTTGAACAACTCACAACACACAAACAATTACATAAGGAGCAGCAGAAAACGTACAAAATACAAAAACATAGTAATCTAATCTCTTTTCTATTTAACTAAAGCCGGCTAATAAGAGCAATATAAATGCGGAAGATAACGCTGCAAACGTTGCATTTGCCGTCGAGAATCCATCGTCGACGAATATTTGTTTCTTTTCCGCCTCTCTTCGTACGTTTTCCGTCGGAATCTCTTCGGGCTTCCAGTTTGTCCTCTCTTTCGGATCCTTCGCTCTTTCCAACACTAACGTCATCGGTCCGTCTGCTACCGTACCGCTCGCCAACGCCTTGAAAATTGATCTGCTCGTTTGATTATCCACTCCGTAGGTGACTACCATCCGTTTGGTTCCAGATAGATCTCCGAGTAAAGCCGCTCGCGGCCCGTATTTAATGGATACCGCGGTGAAGCCTCTCAACACGTCGCCGATGGCTGGCGATTGCGACATCGACGTCGCCGGTTGTAAACGTTGGACGGCGTCGCGTTGGTACGCTTTGGACGTGGGATTAAAATCGACCACTCGTAAGAATCCAAACGTGTCCACCTCAAATACAATCCCTAATGGTCTCAACGCTTCGTACGCTATGATGGAGCTCTCCGTCGCTAAGACTTTCTTGAACAAAAATTTCCTCTGGCTTTTTTTCTCAGCCGTCGGTCCCACCTCGATGGTGACTCGTTCACCACTCTGACCTTCCTGAACAGTTTGTAACAGATACCCTTGCGGTTCATACACCAACTTTTTAAACTTGTCTTTTTCTAATATAGCCTCTAACGCTTCAATCGCTTCCTGTTCTTCGTCTCTTGTGGGCATCCCATCGTCGATTGTTTTCTGTCCATTATCTTGTTGGAAAATTTTAACTGATGTGATGCTCTTTCTTTGAGAAGGATGACGATGGCTTCTTCTTCCAGGCAGGTGCGATTTTGCGGCACGCGAAGAAGGAGAAGATGAAGAAGATGTAGATGATGCTACCGTGCTGCTGCACGAGTGATGATGATGAGCACACGACGACCGCATAATATTATTATTTTGATGTGTTCTTGTGACGACGTTCTTTTTCACCACAGAACCAACTTTTACGAAAGAAGAAGATTCGAAGAAAACATCATTCTTCAGCACACCTCTTTCTGTGTTTTGCGGATTACACGAGAAGAAGAAGATCCTCTCAACAACAACAGAAGAACAAGAACAACAAGAACAACAAGAAGAGAAGGGAAAAGAAAAAGAGACATCATCATCATCATGAGAACGGCAGCGACGATGGCAAGGCGCAAAAAACGCTCTTCTTTCTCCTTCCTTCTCCTCTCGTCGTCGATGGTATTATGCGTGCTGCTCTTCTCTTCTTTGTGTGGCGCAGGGGAAGCGGCGAGAACGCTGAAACAATTCGCCGGCATGGAACAAGCGATGGCGGAACAACAAGGAGGAGCTCTCTCCGCGCAACAGAAGAAGAACAACGTGTTGGGTAAAGGGACGATCGTTCCATCCGCGGATGATTTAGAAAACCCAGTGAGGAACGAAAATCCAGCCTTGTTAAAACACATCCAAAACGGTGCGAAGGATGAGAGCGAACAGACGAAACGATTGAGAAAGCTGCACAAAGTTTTGAACGTGCACGGACACTTGAAAACGGTGGCGGATAGAAATCCCGATTCGGGCTACTTTGTCGTTGCGTTTGCGTTTATCATTTTGTGGATAGGTGTGTACGTGAGACAAACGGTGGACCACGTGAACCAGGTGCGCGCTCAAGAACGCTTGGAAGCGAGAGCGTTGAATAACATGTTAGAGAGGAAACAGTTCGCGACAGGTAACACCGGGGATCGTGTTGCGGACGATATAGCCCTCCGATTCGAATTAGAGGAAGCAAAGAACGAAGCAGAAAAGCTCAGAAGACAGTTGAATGAAAGAGATGGATCGAATAGCAAAGACGCAAACATCTCCTCTTCAACTTTGAGCGAAAGAGCTGCGGCGACGTTAGATTTTATCAAACGAAAAGATTGAAATACACATTGAATAAATACTTGGCGACGATGAAATTAATAAAAAATGTTCATAATTAAGCTAATATACGTTTATGCTTCCTCCATTCGCACTCGAGGAGTTCAACTCGTTCAGTTTTGCAATCGGAGCGGGCGCTTCTAAATCTTTCTCCTTGACTTCTTGTTCCAACTGGTTGCGAATCATGCTGCGAAATATTTCACCGATGCGTTCAACTGCACCAGCCGCAAGCACGCGACGAGTCCAGCTCGAGCGTTGCTTCAAATCCTCTTCGTAAAATAACAGCGCTTCACTCCCCATGGAATCCCACAAACCTCTGAGAACACCTACGTACGCTCTTCTGTGCGACAAAGCGCGGGCGAGCATCGAAGAGATGTCATCCACGTATTTTAAAACGGGGTCTAATACCGCGTCAATGTGCGCATCCGGTCTCGCATCTCTCAACGCCAAACGTAATGACGGCCCGCTCGCGGCAACACCAGCAACTGCTCTTCGCATGTATCCCGCGTACTGTGCTCTCAGCTCGCCGAGAACTTCAACCATTCTTCTGCCAAACTCCTCGTCGCAACCGTGTCCAGCTTCAACCCACTTTGAGAGGCGTTGACACAACTCTGGACGAAACATTTCCATGGCTTTTACGGCACTCAAGGCCGCCGCGAGCTCGGAGGGCAAACCTTGCGGTTGACGCTCAAACGTAGCGAATCGTTTCAAATCTTGCGTAGTTTTCGTCACCGTACGTTTTGCAACCTTTGCTGCCGACGTCGTGGCTTTTCCAAACGTCGTCAAAGCGCGCTTTGCATCTTTCGCCATGCTCATGAAATTATCCATCTTTGTGTTGTTATTGTGACTGAATTTGCTGACGCCGCCTCGCGCGCTCGATTTAAAGTTTGTGGAGTTTCTCTTGTGGCCATTCATTTGAGCAGTCGTTTCAGAAACCGCATCTCTAAAGTCACGACCGAGTTGTAAGTGCTCGACCGTTTCGTAAATGCGAAGCAACACCAGCCGCTCCGCGCCGACGAGTATCCCCTCCAAAGGCAAACCGATATCTGGCCAACGAGTCACAATTTTCTCAAAACCTTCCAAAGCGAGATGCATTTCGGCGTAAATATCGTCCATAGCAGCTTCTGAAATGCCTTTATTGTTCAACGCGTTCGAGCATCCGGCTTCTAAGCGTAATCGAGCGGATTCGATCCATCGATCGATGTGCGATTGAAACAAACCTCTGGTATCAAATCTTGCTGGAACGCTCGGTGATTCGCCTTCTTCTCGCAACGAAGCGCTTTCGACTTCACAACAGTAATCAATGCACCCGAGCACTTCATTCGTCGGCGGAGCGTTCGGCGGCGTTTTCTTCAAAGCGTACGACACCGTGGATGTCAATTCGGCACAATAAATATCAGAAGAAACTAACGGTAAGGAAAATCCAATCGGCATCAAGCACGAGTCTTGGACGACGTGATCAACTTCCAACTCTTTCAAAATGTTTTGGCACAACGTACCGATGAGCTGGTATAAAGTCGAGTTCGTCTCAGGATCTTGCATGGCGAGCATTTGCGCGTCTCCTAAAATTACTGCTTTATTCCTCTTGTAACACGTTCGCGCTGCGCTCGATAAGTTGCTCGCCAAAATTTCAAATACTTGGTCGTTCGTCTCGTTTCGCTTCAACATTCTAAACAACTCCAATGAAACATCCAGAGCAGGTGCTGGAATTTCGTGCGGAGTTGAGTTTGCATCCACGATCCCTCGAAACTCAGATTCGTCCAACGATTTGTAATTTTGAAAGCAGACGCACACGAGCGACAACACGCCTCCTCTCACGTGCCCATTCAGAGTTTGTAATTCCATTCCAGACAAGGTACCTTCAGCTTCTTTACGCAGAGGTAACTTCAAGTGCTGGCATATTAAAGACAAGCAATCCGCCGTTGGAGTCGCAACCGCTAACAAGTGCTGAACGTATCGTAAACTCGCGTAGGACTCGGAAACGTTATTGTTGCAACGTAACTCCTCCAGTAGCCATGCCCAGTGTCCGTGCAACTGCAAACGTCTCCTCGTAAAGTGTAAGGATCTCAAAGCAGCTGCTAAAGCGATGTCGTATGCACCCGACGTGGATAATTGGACGCCATTTTTACTCGAATTCTTGCCAAAAAAACCTGGATCAGAACCCGGCGGCGCCGATGACGCGCCGATGCCAACCGCAACCTCAAAGTTCACGCTCAATTTTATGCTCCCTTTATTGTACGTGATATTTTTCATCGCGCCATCGTTTTCTTTATCTTTGACCGTCGCGTTTACGTACAACGGTAAATCAACTTCGCCGTTCGCTCTGCACCACTCGCACACGTCCTCAAGCGAAGCTTGCGCTCTAGCCGTTTTACCAGATCGAACGTACACTTCAACGACGAGCATTTCATCGCCAGGCCCGAGCGGCAAACGCTTGATTTTGGACACCATGGAAGAAGAAGGTCCGCTCTTATCGATCGTTTTCGACATCGACATTGATTCGTTGAAACTTCTCAACTTTTTATTCCCGTCTTCGTTCGAAGGCTTTTGCGTCGCGGGGGTGCCTCCGTTCGCGTGCAAATTCTCAAACATGAAATCCGCGACAGAATCAGCGCTTCCCGGACCGCCGGTTGTTTGTATCTTTACTTTACGGCCGCGGAGATCGTTCGTATTCATGGACATCCGCGGATCCCAACCTTTGGAATATTTTTTTAAACCGCGCTCGGTGATATCTACACCCAAAACGTCAATATTCAAAGCTGCCCATTTTGCACCACCAGCACCGCCAAGCATACTCACATCGTTACCAGCTTTTGATGCTACATTCGCACCTCCACTTCTTCCGTTGTGTTCGCCTAAATCGTTAATATTATCATTCGACGTCGACGCTTGTTGATGCGAAGGAAAATACTCGTTCTGTGGTCTCGTCCCAACCAACACGGTTTCTAAACCGAATCCAACGCGAAGCTCGCGACATCTGTCCGTAAGAAATCGAACAGCCATGTCTACTTTAGACTGCGCAGCTTGGGTGCCGAGCGATCCTTCCAAACACGACTGTAAGCATGCCTCGTACGCGAATAAACGAGCTCTTTCTTCGCCTCGCCATGGTCCCAAATAACTCTCGTTTGAGATATTCTCTCGATTTATCGTCTGGTGGTGCTGTGGCTTTTTGACGATGACTTTCGTCGATTGACGGTTTTGTTGCTGGTGTTGTTTATTGTGATGATGCGTACCATCTTTGTTTTTAACGTGCGCATATGGTGAAACTGGTCGAGGCACAGCGATGGAAGTTTGTTTCGTCGGCGTCGTCTTCGTTTTCGGCGACCACGTGTTCCGTATCTTTGCCGGCGATATATTTTCAACCTGGTGCATCGAGTGTAAACTTTGCTGCGCAGATGCAATACCAGCGGAACGAACCGATGGTGAATGCGTTCTTTTCGTCGTATCGGATGTGGACGCATTTCTTTGTCGATGGTGCTCATATTCCGTCTCCGGCACCGCCCAAGGGTCGGCCGCGTCGATAGTTTTCCCACTAAATGCGTCGTCATCATCTCTGCTCTCTCTCGGATGCACTTGCGAAGAGCCTTGCGGGCTTTCCACCGCGTCTTCAAATTTATCGTTCAGATTCGTATTCGTCGTCCTTGTTTTTCTCGCGCCTCCTCGTTCCTCCTCCTCGCCCGCTGAGGTGGAACTATTGACTCTCGCAGTCTTCGAAGAAGTGTTCGCTTTCACGTTCAAATCGTTCTCGGAGTTCCTCAACACGTTATTATTATTGTTATTATTGTTGTTCGTAGTGCTCATTTGTTGCGTTTGTCGTTTCAGTTGCGAGCGCGTCGTGCGTTTGTTCCCGTGCGCCGAGAGCGGCACGTTTTCTCTTTTCGCCACTTCGATGGAAGCGGCGATATCAAACGCCGACGAGCGTTTCACACCGTTGGACGCTTTCGCAGCCGCCTGATGATGATCCGATGAATGTTAAAAGTGATAAATAACGAGACAAAGATAGAGAAGAAGGAGAAGAAGACGTCGATGTTAGATTCTATCCGATGATGGTGCGATGATGAGATGAGTGTATTCCCGAGCGCGCGCGCGCGCAAAATTCCAAATTGGAAAAAACAAAAATTCGAGAGCGAAGAAGGAAAAGAGTTTTTGGTCGTCGCAGGAGAAAACGTACCCCTCTCGTCCATCTCTGCGGATAATCGGCTTCGTTATCGAACACCCACGGGTCCGACATCTCTTTTACTCTATCTCACTTCCACGTATCACTCGCTCGTTTTGAGGTGATGTGTTTAAGAGAGTTTTTTTGTGACGGTGGACGTGAGTAAAAATGTGCCTTTCTATTCGCCAGACAGTTTTTTTTCTTTCGTTCCCCCTCTTTCGTTTTTTTTTGGATGGACATGTGCGCACAATTAAAAGTATTTCCAAATACACGATTGCTGATGTGTGCGCTTATTAGTGCTATTAGTATCTAAAGTAATTCTCATAATTCTCTCGGTCTATTATAATCAGTTCTTCTTCTTGCTGTCGTTCTTTTCCGCGACGTCGGCAAAGACGACGACGTCGTTCTTTTCCTCCTCGTTATCGTCGTAGTTCATTTTTCGAGAGAGCGCTTTAGAACGTTTTTCGAGTTGTTCTTGCACTAACTCGTAGGTGAGAAACGAAAATCCAGCTTGTGGCATGAGTTTCAGAGACGATGGCAAATAGCCGCGGAACATATCTCTCCAGCCACACGTTCGAACGGTGTTCACAATGAGTTGGTCCACTCTGGGTAACTTCCCGTTTGGAAGTAACGGAACTTGTCCCGCTTGTAAGCGAACGGTGCAATAATACAAAGGATAAGATACCGTGGAGGCTAACCAACCAGCCATTAAGCCGCACATCAACGTCGGTCCGGATCCAATGCTCTCGTCTTCGTCTATTTTTTGTATTTTCTTGTATTGCGATTTGAACGTATCGTACGCGCCGAATGAGATTCCGGCGTACGGAATGACGCCAATCATAGCCGCCGACCAACCGGCGTAGCAGCCACGCAATCCCGTCTCTTTGACGACGTTGACCATTTGCATCAGCGAGTTCCTCGCATCGCGCGTTCGATTCAAGGAAATTCGCGTGGAAATCACGTCGAGAGGGTACATGATTGTATCCGAAGTCATCCCGGCTAAAGCGCCGGCGGCAAATCTTTCCCAATTTTCTGGATCTCGATCACCCCCTTTCGTCAAGAGTTTCTTATAAAAATCGTACGCGAAAAAATCAATAGCTTTCCCGGGAACTGAAGCTATGGAGCTTGCCATGTTTCCTTTAAAGAAACCGCGAAATCCTTCCTTGGCCCAAATAGACGTGAAGCCCGAACCTAAAGTTTGGAACGCGTGTGCGGTTGCTCCGTTCGTTATCGTCGTCTGCGCGCCAGCCGCGACAGATGTGGCACATACCGTCCCAGCGGCAGCAGCATTCGCTGCCGCAATGGTCGCTTCAGATGTAGCAGCGATGCGAATTGCGATGACATTCAACGGAGAACTTACCGTTCTAGAGACTATCCCGGATATACCTCCGGCGATCAAGTGACCCCAAGGCGCGCCTTCTTTTCGTTTATCTGGAATCGGTAACCGTCTCGGGCCGATATCTAAACCAACTTTCATGTAGTACGGCGTTACCGTCTCTAGCTGACCAGATGGAATAAGAACGAGCAAATCACGAAAATCGTTCGCATTCAAAACGGTATCATCGCTAATGTATCGACACATGTTTTCAATACCTTTCCTGGCGATGCGTTTCCTCGTGTTGTTTCTACCGCTTCGTAAAGTTAACGTCCGCAAACTTTGCTTCATTTTCTTTCCTGTAATTTTACCTTCATCGTCCGTGTCTAAACTATCAAACGCTTCTTCTAAGGCTATTTCTTTCGATCTAACGAACGCGGCAAACTCTTCAAAGTTCACTTTCCCGGTCTCGTCGTCGTCCTGTCTCGAGGACGCTTCCGAGATAAACTCGTGCACGAAGGCTCTCGGCATTCTCAAACTTTGCGCAAACTTTTCTAAATCGTCCTGACCAATAGATCCGGCTTCCGTCGAATCAATTCTGTTGAACAATTCTCTCAATCTTGATTCGCGTTCTTGCCACGGTTTTCGTACGCCTCTGCGCAAGCAACTCACGCGTAAACGCTCCTTGATTTTATCCCACTCTTTCTCCGCTAAAGGACCCATATCCATGCTCGAGACGAGAAATTTACTCTCCACGAAACCGTCCGCCCCGGCTTTCATCACTACTTCTCTCACCGATACTCCTAAACTATTCAAAGCGTTGCCTATGTCTAACATTAACCCTTGTCGGTCCCAGGTGATTATTGTGATCACGTTCAACCCACTTTCTTCGTCTAAGGCGATGGTGACCAACGTCTCGCCAATCGAAGCCGGCACCTCGTCGTCCTTGGACGAAGTCGACGGCGCTTCGTCTTCGTCTGCGTCGATGGTGGTGGTGGTGGTGGTGGTGGTACTTGCCGTGTTAGTATCGATGTTGCTGTTTTGCGAAACGCTGGCCAAGACCGGATGACGACGTTTTCGTCGTCCTCTTAATTCTTCTTCTTTTCTTCGTGTTCTTGGAACCACCACCCCGTCGTCGTCGTCCACAGCTGCGGCTGTTCTGTTCTTTTTGTTGTTGTTGTTGTGTTCGCGAATCTTCTCTCTCATCTTCTCTGTTTCTCTCGTTACCATCGTTCGTCCTCGTTGCGCGAAGGCGCGCACGTTCCATCTTGGATGATGATGATGATACGTTGTTGTTGTCGTCGTTGATGATGTTGATGGTTGACTGTCTTTTCCTCTTCCTCCCGCCGCAAAAGCAGCCATTTTTCTTTTCTATAAGGTTGGACGACGCCGACGCGAACCTACTCTTTTCGCAACAACAACACTCTAAATAGAACACCGGTCGGTCGGTCGCGTTCTCTTTTAGGAAAGTACAACAACTGCGTGTGAACACGTGCGTATCCTCTAGAAGAAGAAGAAGAAGACGAAAGCCGCTTTTCTTTTCTATCGTATATCCTTTTTTTTAATTGCTGTTGTGTTGTGTTGTTGTTTTTTTTTGTTGTGTGTGGAGGAAAGGAAAAATTCATCAAAACTGTTGATTGAAAATTGATTGGTCTTTTTTTTTCAAACAACCTTCCTTCAAAGCTATTTACCGGTGTAAATTACTACTACTAATAGTAATATCAAAGTAATCATTAAAAATCACTCAAAATGCTGACAACAGGTGTCGACCCTTCTGCAAGTTTAATGGGGTTCGACGCCATGTCCGTCATTGGCAGAGTGTGCGTATTCAGCGGCTACTCGTTCCTCGGTTTCGCCATGAAAAGATTGGATTTGTTTTCCAAAAAAGACGGTTTAGTCATGTTGAAGTTTGTCGTGAACGTGACGTTACCGGCGCTTCTGTTGCACACGCTCTCGACGAGCGCGAGCATGTATACTCCTCACGTGAATAATGGTAATGGTCAACAATATTTTGTGAGCAAATTTCTGCCAATCGTTTTGTGCTCTGCGTTCGTTTCGTTGACGGCGATGGGTTCGGCGTTGTATTTGTATTTTAAACGACCGTCCAACGAGAGAGGTTTGTTCGTCGGGAGCATGGCTGGCGTGAATCTAGGAACGTACTCGTATCCGTTCATAGAAGCAATTTGGGGGAGCGAAGGCTTACGATTAGCCACTTTATACGATTTACCGAACTCTGTGTTCGTGTTCATCATCTCCGCGGTTGTGTTTTCCTACGAACGCTCCAAGACGAGAAAAAGTGAAAACGTTGAGCTTCGTCACGACGACGGCGGGATGTATTCCGGCGAGTTTATCACAGAAAGAATCAAGAAAGAAACGTACGCGAAGAGAAGTTCCGCGAACGTGTCCGAGGAAGAAGACGCGAGAATGACCAAAGATAACGGACTTTCTTCGATTGCAAAGAGGAAGGAACAACTGGAAAAGGAAAACGAACAAACCGGACCAAAGACAACGTTCACGACGCAGCTCGTCAAGAGTGGGTTGGGGTGCTACACGTATCCGTCCGGTGCCATCTACGAAGGCGAGTGGCAACAAAACGTTAAAAATGGATTAGGAGTGTATAAATACGCCAAAGGAGGATCGTACGTAGGGAATTTTAAATCCGGTGAATTTTCCGGTTTCGGCGTTCGTAAACTTCGAAGCGGCGTCGTCAAAGCTGGCATTTGGAAAGCGAACGAGTTGGAAAAAATAGTACCCATGGAGGAGTTGACGGCAACGGTGAGAGATGCGACGTTGCGCGCCGAAGCTGCTAGAATGAAAGTTGAATCGTTAAAGGAAGAGACTTTAAAGAAGAAGGCTTTGAACATGTTGAAATTCCCGCCTTTTATCGCGTTGGCGGTTGTTTTCGTCTCCAAAATCATCGGGCACAGTTTACCGACTGTGGTGCACAAATTGGCGGAGCCGTTAGCGAATGCGAATAATCCGTTGGTTTTGATCACCGTCGGCGTATTGTTCGAGGCTGGATTGAGGAGACAACAAACGAGAGACTGCATTGGATTTTTAGCCGCGAAATACGCGACTGGTTTAGCGTGCGCCGCGGTTGTGTCTGTTTTCATACCGAGCGGGTTCCCCATCGCTCGAGGTACGTTAGCGGCGCTGTGCGTCATGCCGGTTCCATCTGTTGTCGTCCAACAAGCGGTAAAGAACAATCTGGACGCCGATCTCGCCGCAAGTTTAGTCTCTGGTTCCCAAATCGCCTCGGTCGTGATGTTGCTCTTCTTCGCGGCGACGATGAACTTGGCGAGCAGACCGTTTTTGTTTCCTTTTTGTTTGTTGATCTTAGCCGGCGTCGTCGCTTCTGCGGGATATTTCTTGGACGAGTATCTCTCGCCAAGTCCACACACGACGTTTAAAGGTGCGGTCGCAGATAAGATCGACGCCATGTTGGATGTTATATTCAAGAACAATGCTAAAGAGGAGGATGTATTATCAATCGATAGAGGAAATAGCGATAGTAAAAACAGTAATAGTGGTAACGATAGTATCGACGAAAATGAAGCCGCCGCAAAGAACGACGAGGATTCCAGCAGCAGAGGACCGAATGCGCCAAACGCGAGAAGTTTGAGTAACGAACGCTATTTAAACAACGTCTGGCCGAAGCGTTATGAATTTCAGGCGAATCTCTCTCTCGACTCGCGGCTACGAGGAGGAGGAGGAGGACGACGACGACGACCAAAGAAGATCAACTCTTATTCCGCGTCGTCGCCGCCTCCGCCGACGAGGACGACGACACTCAAAGTCATCGGACTCGCCGCTAGAACGAAGAAGACGGATATGAAGACGAGGATGATTAGGACGACAAGGACAGCAGAGTGCACGAGGAGAACGTTTTTACCGCTTCGAACAACGCCTTTATTTTTGTAGTTGTAAAATCAT
>Ga0115557_1000803_pt1 | contig 21907 bp, 14 predicted proteins | sample COGITO_mtgs_1104_FD_87280 | JGI IMG/M metagenome (GOLD analysis project Ga0115557, IMG submission 87280) | Pelagic marine microbial communities from North Sea - COGITO_mtgs_110421 | ecosystem: Environmental > Aquatic > Marine > Epipelagic | place: Germany:Helgoland, sampling site Kabeltonne...
CCTCACTAAATTTTTATCGACAATCCTCTGACAGATTTTTGGATCGCGAAATTGGCGATCCAAACATTTCATCCTGTAATCCGTTCTCCTCCCCGCTTCCCTGTTACACTGTGGGCACAAAATAACGAATTGTATTTGTAGTTGGGGCAGCAGGGTCCATATCTAAACATCAATTTTATTGTCTAGACCCTAACGCTTCTCATGCTTGACGTAATGGAGCGCCAGGAAGGTGCCTATTCGAAAAACCAATGCGTTGATCGCCAAATATATCATACTGTCCCATTTTTCATAACCCTCGAAACCGTAAGTTTCCGCAAATTCTTCGTAGCGTTCGTCTGTACTAATAGTTCTGTGGTGTACCTTGATCGGCGGGAATACCTCCTCATTACCCTTAAACTCGTTTATCATTAGGGCTTGGAACCCCCACCGTACGAAAGAGATGCTCGGTGCCCAGGAAGAAAGCCACTCCGGAAGAGAGGGAATGAAAATAATGTACCCCGCAAATGCAATAAAGAAGAACAGGGTCGCCGGGAAGAGCGTTATTGCTGTTTGTTGCGATGGACAGAGACAAGCAAGAAGTTGGCAGTAGAATAGGCCGCAGGCACTACAAGCCGCTACAACAACGAAGAAGAATGCCACAGCCTCAAACGTTCTACGAAATCCCGTGAGAAAATAAAGCACAAATACGAAAATGAAGCAGTACACCATATTGATGGGAAATATTGCGACTCCGCCGGTCAGAAAGTAGCCGAAATCGCCGTAAACTTTTGCAGCTCGCTCTCGGTAGAATAAAAGCCTCTCGTCAAAAACGATGGGGATGGATTGCTGGTGACCCAAGACAACAAACATGACCGTGAAGAAACACAAGCTCGAACGCTCAAGGATCTGATCATTTTTGAGGTTGTGGTAGATCGAACCATAAAACAGAGCCACGGCAACTTGCCTTGCAACGCCTGCCACGATAGGTTTTGGGTTTTGCATTGTTTTGAGAATTTGCCGTCGGGCTAAGATTATGCACTGACTTCGCAAGCTCCTGGGGTATTTTTTACTCGCTCTCGATGGGAAAACACATTTCAATTCCGCAGCGGCAGCATTTTCGGCGTCTAGGCGTAAATTATCCTCAAAACTGTCCATGAAATGTCGGTAGTCTTCGCTCTCGTTGAAATGGTGAGATAGTGCAACCGCATTAAGACAGGGCTCGGAAAAGCCACCAGCAACGCTTACGACAAAATCTGCCACGTTTGCGCCAATCCTGTCTCGATCAAATGTGTAGCCTAAATTTCCGAAGTAGTCAGCCGCTTCGTCGACGGGACCAAAGAACGTCGTCCGCCCATTGCTAAGGAGCAGCAGTTTGTCAAAGAGATTAAATGTGGCGGGGGAAGGTTGATGGATTGTCGTGATGACAGTTCGGTTCTGATCCGCGAGATTGCGCACTGCACACATCACCTCATGGGCAATTTGGCTGTCCAGCCCAGTTGTAGGTTCGTCAAGGAAAATCACCGCCGGGAGGTGCATGATCTCCACTGCGACAGATAAACGTTTCAACTGTCCTCCGCTAATTCCACGAAGAGCAGACCCCCCTACAGTAGAATCGAGGATTGTATCAAGCCCTAGCATTTTGGCGATTAACATTACTCGCTCTGCTCTTTTTGACTCATGGCTATCGGACATGCGGAGGGCAGCCGCAAATGACAGGGTTTGGTGCACGGTCAAAGATTCCAGATGGACATTGTCTTGCGTCACATAGGTCGTGCGGCGCATTAGGCTCCGCGTTGGCGGACCACCATTGAAAAAAATGTCCCCACTGATAAGAGTGTTCTTGTCAGCTTTTTTTCTACCCGCTACGAGATCCAGAAGTGTTGACTTCCCAGCACCTGACGCACCCATTAATGCGACCATTTCACCAGGCTGTATCCTTCCGCTGACACCATTCAAGATTGTCAAATATCCGTCTTCGCTCGCCCCCCCATGGTCAGACTTTACTTTTACCGCATAACTGATGTCTGAGAATGTTAAACTAATCACATCACCGCTTGTGTTCATGTTCACGATGTTCTCTAAACCATCGCTATTTCTCTTAAAATCACTGACGTTCCAACTCCCCCGTCTACCCTGCGGATCGCCCATAGGGAGTTCACGAGAGTCTACAGTGAGTGTACCGGTAGTGCTTGTGTGACGAAAAGCCGGGTCAAAAATGTCATTATCGGCGCCAGAAGAGTCCAGATCATCTAGCATATCCGAGAGAAGGGGGGACTTTAACTCATCTTCAAGTGTTTTGCCGTTGTCCCCGTTGTATTCTACGTCGTCATCACCTTTAGAATAGCCTGCATTTTTGTCAATCTTGAGTTTACTCTTTGCGGGTAGCAGCGCCAACAAGACGAAAAATGCGATGGTGACCATGTAGGGTACAAGGACGAGGATAGAATAGACCGGCTGCCAATTTTCGAATCCGAAGTATTTTAGGAGCTCTTCATAATCATCAGGTTGCGCATCATTGAAAGTTACTGCGACCAACCCCTCGTAAGCATAACGGGGAAATGCCACGTAGGGAGCCCACGCCCAGAAGTTCTGCACGTTCTTCAGCAAAATCGTGAAGCCTGCAAAATTCGATAAGAACATGAATGTAATGGGAAAGAGAGCGAGGGCAACCTGAGAGCTGCTACAAAGAGCTGAGAGCAATTGTGCAACGTAGAAGCTGGTTAGGTTCACCAAAGTAAGTATAAAGAAGAGGTAGCTCAATGTTCGCGGGTCCGCAGGCAAGCCGATGAGCCAGTAGGTTAGATTTACGAATAAAAAGTGGGTCAGAATAATGAGAGGCAGGTAGACGATTAAGCCGCTTAGCCAAAAAGGGATAGTCGTGTAAGATCCCGCATCCCGTTCCCGCAAGAATTGGAGCCGAGCTGCACAAAGCTATGTCATTTCCCAAAAAAATGTTGAGTGGTGAGTGGTGAGTGTTGAACGGCTGATTGGACTCTAATCCATTCCATTAGAGTTGTGCTGCACCCTCACCTGCGGAATAGCTTGAATATTTCCTGTGATGCAATAGAGCATGGCGAAATAAAGGATACTACAAACGTTATATCCGCTTGCGCTTGGTAGCTTATTCTCGTGGTCGAAAACGCTTTCGTCCATCGTCCCTTGTCTAAAGAAAATCAAGCCCACAATAGCCCCTACAATGACATTCTTCAAAATTTGAGCGCGTGTATACGCGACATTGCGTTTGTTGTTGAGAAAGCCACGCTCGATAAGTACTTTAGTTCGCTTCCAGGTAGAATACCGCAAATTTTTAGTTTGGCCATCATTATCCAGGTAGACGCGGTCGATGATGCCAGCGGCGTTGCCAGCTTCATTGTCAGCATCAAACGTCTGAAATAATCTTGAAAGCTGTTCCGGGGTTTTGACATGAGAATTTCCGAAAGATTTATCTGCAGCCCGTAGTGGCGACTGCATGCTGCCGCTCTTGCGCGTGTCGGGATCCTGACAGAGCGCACCTCCAGCAACGTCAATAATAAACTCGGCAGGGTTAGTAGTGCTGTCACACATATACCCAAGACCTTGGAAATAGCGAGGCGCAGCAGTTGCAATGCCCGAAAATATTATTTGGCCAGAAGAAAGCAGTATTAGCCCATCGAAAAGCTGAAATACCTCCGCTGACGGTTGGTGGATTGTTGCCAGACATGTGCGTTTTTCCTCGTTCACTATAGCCTTTACAGCAGTCATGACCTCGAGCGCAATCGCACTGTCTAACCCGCTAGTCGGTTCATCTAAAAATATAACATCTGGGATTGAGATGGCCTCAACACCAATAGACAAGCTCTTGAGCTGCCCCCCTGAAAGTCCCTTGATAAAACTGTCACCAACTAACGAATCTCTGACCTTGCCAAGTCCTAGCATGGATATCATCTTCTCCACGCGATCTTTGCGTTCTTTCAGGCCAAAAGAATCATCAAGTTTTAAGCGCGCCGCGAAGTCAAGCGTTTCAAACACTGTCAAAGTACCCATATGTAGATCGTCCTGCAGGACGTAGGCAATTGAACGGGCAAAAGATTGTATAGGTCGGGGTGAGGAGAAAATAGACTTGTTGTTGAAGAGAACATCCCCACGGACAGTTCCATCATTCTTGCGACAGGAAATGATATCGAGAAGGGTCGATTTCCCAGCACCCGAAGGTCCCATCAAAGCAGTCATGGACGCAGGGGAAATATCTGCCGAGACATTAGTCAAGATAGTCTTCTTGGATAATTTGCTATTTCGGGAAGGAGGAAGGGCATAATGAAGGTTTTTGATTGTAATCGAAGTCATTGTTGATGGATTGATGATTGAGGTTTAATAGAAGTACTGGTAAGGTAACTTAATAGGAGTTAAGACTTTTATATTACTTTTTTTCGCGTTTTCGCAACTCTTGATCAATTATCAAGCTATTGAAGCTGATAGGTGCTCATTTTGATCGCTAAAGCCACTCTGACGCGAGAGCGCTCTGTTAGTACATCTGTTTAATAGTAGATGGCTACATTGGCAGACCAGATTTTGGAGATCGCTTATTCGCTTCACCAAAGCTTCAAGGAGCTGAGAGGGTATGTTCAAGCAATCAGTCCCCACGCATTTGCTCAGGCTTCGACTGACTTGATGACTGGACTGAATCTTGAGGAGGACACAAAGAAAGCTCTAGTTATTGGGCTCTGTTGCGGGGTGGGTGTGCTGTCATTCCTTTTGTTTTTCCCCGGGGAACCCTTTGATTACTCCAAGGTGGACGGGGGTCAACGAAAAAAAGAAAAGCGAAAAAATCGACCTAAAAATAAAAGCGGACGTAACCTAATTATCGAGGAAATCGAGAAAAGTGAGAAAGCAAGGAGGGGTGAGAATGCAAATACAAAAGCAAGGACAGAATCAGCCGAAACAGAAAGAGAAACAGAGTCTGAGCAAGGCACAAGGGCAGAACCTGTCCTCGACATAAACTGGGACGTAGAGAGGATCAAGTCCAAGACCAAGAAGATGCAGAAACTCTTCAGACTGACAGACGAGCAGATGACGGAGGTAATTTTAAGTGCAAAGCAGGTATGTGGTGCAGGTCAAAGCGCAAAGCGAGATTTGGCAAGTAGTGTTTTCGTGTTGTTGAATGATGAAGTACTTTGTGTATTTCTCGTTATTAACGTTCCCAATTTATTCCACTCAATAATCTCAAATAACTCACGCCCGCAGGAGGCAGCTGACGAGGAGCGAATTGCGAATGAAGTGGGGGGAGAGGGGTCAGATAATAGCTACTCCCTTTCGCAGAAGGTCGATGTTATGGTTTACAGCTGTCTTTTTGCATTGCTGATATACTTCTTACAGAGAGATTTTGGACCGCAGCTAAATCTGTTTTTGACGACGAACTTTCCGAAGGAGGCAAAGGCCCTTGGCATCGAGACTGATCGGATAGTAAGGAGCCTCAAGGGGAATGTTGAGTAGGAATACCCCAAATTATTGATTAATTTTTTGAAGAGTTTGTCCCTAAATACACGGATCTGATAATCCACTTCTACTTTTCACCTTCCAGTGTCGCCAGTCGCCTATTATTAAATAACTTTGTTGGTTGTTGTCGTTGGTTTGTTGATAGAAATTGTTTTTTTTGGTTTTTGTTTTTGTTTTTTGTTTTTGTTTTGGATTTTCAGAGATTTGGGTAAAACGGCACACACAAAGCAACGCCTCCCTTCCAACAAAAGAGATAAAACTAAGTAGTTAATATAGACATCGCTCGACTATAACGATAGTTTCAGAAAACTACTCCGGACAAATTAATTGATCCTCAACAACCTCCCCTCCTCTCCACTTTCCCCAGAACTCCCAACTGCTCGGCCGGTTAACTATGGACCAATCCCTCAGTCCCCCAGAAGAACTTCTCCCTCCCATAAACGCCCCTCAACACGACCTATTACACTCGCGCATCTACGAAATTTTTAGGAAGTACGACCATGACCACGACAATACCATGTCATCATATGAGATGCATGCTGCTCTGACCTCAATGGGGGTGACGATCTCTGCTCAGGATGCCTTGAGTCTGTGGGAAAAATACGATGTAGATGGGAACAAGAAACTAGACTTTGTTGAATTTTACAAGCTCTTTGAAGAAGCTGTTGTTCTTGAGCAGGTCAAGAGAGAGGATTCTGTAAGGAAAAGCAAGGTGCGGCCCGAGTTCAGTGATAGTGACTCGGAACCAGAAATTGATGACGGGAATATATCGCTCGACTCGTCCCACAGATCGATAGACGAGTTCACCATGTTCACCCTTGACGACAAAAGTGAGATTTATGGGAATTATGGGATGACAAACTCAATGTACAATCCAAACTCGAGTGTTGGAAGCTTGCCTTCTTTAGGAGGGATTACCCATGATGTTTCGGATGCCTTTGCTCAAAAGTTTGGGAACGGGCAACAAGTCACCATAGACGATACAACACTGAACGAATACGCATCGAAAAGCGGAAAGCATATCTTTAACGACCCAGACCTGGAAAGTATCAATCCCTCAAATGCAAGGGAGATGTCCATCAAACTGAAAAAATTCGAGAGTGAGAATCCTTATGTTTACAAGACCAGCTCTGTTATCCCCGATAGTGTTACGAAAGACCCAGATTGGGAACGGATGGCAGGGGTGATAAAAAAACGGGAGCTTACCGTCGCATTCGAAACTATGAACCACCTCCGCACTCCTGCTCAAGTCAACTTGATAAGGACCTGGCTCGAAACACACTGGGAGATGGCCCGGCACCTTGGAACGAGGCGTATGATTGCACTCGCCAAGTGCGTGCAGTACTTTGAAGCTTCAGAAAATGTGTCCATCATTACAGAGGGAGAGCGCGGTTATACTTTTTACATAATCATTGAGGGTACAGTACGGGTGGTTGTAAAGAAGTATGGGGTTGTATCAAAGCTTTCCAAGGGCGATTTCTTCGGGGAGAGGGCTCTTACAAGCCAAAAGTATGAGTGTAGACAGGCCAGTGTCATTAGCGAGAGCTCTCCTTGCAAGTTGCTTGTGTTACACAAATCCGATTATGATCAAATCATCCGGAAGCATCACGAGACGCTTCGGACGGAGAGCTACAAGGTACTGAAAAATGTCCCCCTTTTCAATCACTGGAGCCGGTCGCGTTTGGAACGCGTTTGCAGTATGCTGGAGCGCAAGGAATTGCCTGGGGGGAAGCAAATATTCCGTCAAGGCGACCTTCCGGATTTCATCTACTTCATTGTGGATGGAACAGTTGAAGTCATCAAAGAGATCACTGTGAGCATGAAGAACAGGTGGCCGAAGCCGGGCGGAGGGAGCGAGGAGATCGTCCGGAAATTCGTTAACAAGTTCAAGATCCTCGACATCGGGGCGGGAAAATACTTTGGGGAGATTGCCATTGTCAACAACACTTGCCGGGCGGCTACCTGCAAGACAACTGAGCCCACAACTTTGTTGGCGCTGGATAAGTTTGAGTTCTTGAATTTGCTAAACAAGGGGCACGCCATGCAAAACATTTATAGCCAGACTCAAGGATATCCGAGCGACGAGGACATATTGCATTTGTTTACTGCTCTAAAGGTCCAGAAGAAGCAGTCAGATAACATAAAAAAGGGTAGGAAAGGGGGGAAGCAGGTCCGACAGGTGTCGAATCATAATGCCGACGCTTCACTCCCCAGTAACTACGATGCCCGGCGGAATTCTGTGATGATATCTGCTACAGCAGAGGACGTGGTAGACTCCTCTGGGCGCCGCAAACGAATTCCGAAAAAAAAGGGAACAATTGGCGCCGCCAACGTTGGTACGGACAAGCAGATTGAGGAAGAAATTATGCTGAAAAAAGAGCAAGAAAAGAAAATGGAGGAGGCAAAGAAAGAGCAGACGAGAAATAAATCGAGGGCAAGAACAATGCTGACGAAAAAAGCGGGGTCCATGGATGATGCTGCGCAATCTGCTTTGGAAGAGCTCAAAAAGATGGCGGGAGATGCGGCAGCATTGTTTGACTCTGACGCGAGCAACAAAAGCAAAAAAAGGAAAAAGTCCACAAGCAAATGATCAAACTCAGCGCTAGTGGGGACATCACAACGGCAGACAATGAAATCAAACAGTCAGGTGGGGGTAATTCTCGCAAAGGGAGCGTATTCGACGCAGTAAAAATTAACCCAGCGAATAAAACATATCTGAAGAAACAGCAGCAGCTCAGAAGAACCAGCTTGATTCTTAGTCAGAATGCCAGGAAAAAAGCAAAGGCTTATACAAGTAAGACTTATAAGTGGGGAGATGATCTCGTTCAGAAGTCACCTCAGGAGCTTCACGACCACTGGCAGGGGAACGTCTCGTTGCTCAGGATGGCCAAAAACAACAACAAAAGTTCTAACTCCGGCAGTGGGGTCACCATCAAAAAAAGGAGGAAAAGCAGTTTGTTTAGTCCAAAGGCTACTCAACGGACGATAAAGAGCACACACGGATAAAGGAACGACGGCTACTGACGCGATGCGGATGTGCGATTTTCTGGTGGAAGTGGGAGCGCATTGATTGAAGTTTAAGATGTTTTAATGGATTGTGTTATTTTACAGCGCTAACGCCCAAAAATCACCCAAAAACACCAGATACTCCAAAACATGTGCTGAAATTTTTTTGACGATTATCCCACTTTTATTATTTGACGATGACGAATCCTGTGTCCAGTCGAAAAGAAAGACCTCATCTCATTAAAGAAGACCTCATCTCACTGAATATTTTGCTCACCCCGAACCAAGAAGACATAATGCCCACAACGTTCCATGGCGAGGTAAGGGGCACCTTTGGGGCTGCTGTTGATGTAGTTTTTGTTGAGTCATAAACTTGGCTACTTTTCACTCCTTTTCGCCTCACTCATCCCTGTTGGCTTACATCAACTTTTCACTTGCCCGCAGTATGCCGCGACTGGTCGCGCATCGTGTAATTATTGCAAGGAAAAAATTCCCGAGGGGGAACTGAAAATGAAGACGGAGAGTGTGAGCGAGGGTGATGATCGAGTCTTTGCCTCTTCTCGCCATTTGCAGTGCTTCAACCTCCCGAAGTCGCACAAAACGATGTCGGTGGAGGAGTTTCTGTCAAGCCCTGAGGTAACCGTCCACCCGAAGGAACATAAAAAAACGGGTGTCATTGAGATTTCTAAAGAGGACACTCACTTGGCTCTGATTGAGGGGCTTTCTGGCCCTCGGTACAAGAAGCCCAAGAAAACGGACTCGCCGTCCAAGGTGAACAAGCTAAAGGCAGAACTGGAGGACAAGAAGCGCAAGGCAGAAGAAGATGACGGTTCCGACTCTGGGAACGCAACAAAAAAGGCCAGGAAGCTTGACCTCGGCGATGACGCCCCAGAAGGAAGCAGCATGAGCGAGCTTGACGCTTACGAACGCTACGGAAAGCTCAAGGCGGACGACTTGAAGGACATTCTTCGCTGGAACGACCAGAAGCTTGCCGGAAAGAAAGAAACCCTCGTGCTCAAGGTCATGGATTGTGCCATGCACGGTCGCCTCAGCAGATGCAATGATTGTGGTGGGAAGGTTGAGCTTAAGACAATGGACGAAAAGGGAGAGCAACTGGAGGAACCGTACGTGCACTATTGCAAAGGTAACTTCAACGAGGACGTGCAGGCATTTGTACAGTGTGGCTTGACTTTCAAGAACCCGACCCGCCTTCCCTTTATTTCCAAGAAGCCCTCAGACGAAGAGAGTGAGACCATATCTGCCGAGAACAAGGCGGCTTACGAAGCGGGACAGGGCAAATTCAGTCAAGAGAAGGGCGGAAAGCTGACGTCGAACATAAATTTCGACGATCTTGACCTATCAACGATGGGTGACAAAAAGGAAGCCTCCTCACGCCTTTTACAGGCCTGTCGAGACAGTAACATCAAATTGCCCGCAGACGACTCAGAGGCCCGCCCTTTGGTTGGAAAACTGTTCCTCCAAAACCCAGGGGCGACCCCGAACGAGCTCCTGAACTTGTGCGCCGCTGATTTCGGTATCGCGAAGACGGTCGAGCAGGAGACAGCCGTTGGGGACAACTACGCCGCTAGTTGCAAGGTCGCCGAAAACGGACCTATCTACGGATGCCTGAGCCAGCTGGCGAGCTTTTACTACAAAGAAGGCAATGCAAATGCTGGTAATACCTACAAGAAAGCTATGAAGGCTATTTCAGAACTCGAATACCTTATTACGAGCGAGAACGCGTTGGGATTGGGTAAGAATAAGACAAAGGTAAAAGACATTGGTAAGGGAACAGCAGAAAAAATGAAGGAGTTCATGGATACTGGCAAGATCCAGAAGCTTGAGGAGAAAAAGGCGGCGGCACTGAGCCATTAGGGAGTGTAAGTGATTCTTGTAGTGTACGAAGTACAAATGGCAAATGTGGAAGCGGTTTACGACAAAGAAACCTCATTTTCATCTCATTCATTTTCATTATATCATAATCATAAGTATGTGCTGAAGGACTCCCCACTCAATTTTTCAGCGATTTCGATGATACCTCTAGCCTTCTTCATTATTTCGACCTGTTTAACATCTTCCAAGCACTCGCTCAGACACGGTAACAACTCGGGTAACAGGACGACATATTCCTCCCCTAGCGCAGTTAACACAGCAGTTAATAGATCCAGCCCCAACACCTTCAAATCCAAGTTGTCGCCGCCAACCACCTCAATCAAATAGTGAGAGAGAGATTTCCAGTACTTTTCTTCGCCCACGGCTATGACAAGAGCGCAAAGACAATCTACGAGGTCGCTTCCTCCACAGCCGGTCTTCAACAACCCCCCGAGTTCCTTCAGGGCGCTGAAATAACGCCTGCCTTCGTCGACCCTTACAAAATGACCACCACCCTCACCATCAGACCGAAAGCAGTGAGTTAGAGTATTCAAAAGTACGCGCAAGTACTTTGTCTCTGTCTGCCCAGCTCGTTTCCGTTTCTTTCCGTTGCTATCCCCCAACCGCTTCCTCCCAGCGTTGAGCAAACTTACACCCTCATCAAAACAAACAGATAAGCAACCTAGGAAGATCCCCCGAAGCTCTCGACTCAACTCGCAGCTCGCACTCCAGAAAACATAGCTCTTGTATTCGCTCTTGTCCTCTTCGCTCCAAAAGTGCAGCTTCGCGAAGAGTTTTTTGAGCTGCTTTTCTGACCCTTTCATCACCACGCTCAGGAATGCCGCATTTACTGTGACAAGAAGGTCTTCATTTTCGTCCTCTACAACGCCATCGTACGCGCTGAACAAGCCCTCAGCTACATTATTAATAAACGGGGTGAGGTCTGCGCGCGTTGAATAGTCAATCGCCATCTGGAAGAATTTCAGGCATTTGGCGAGTGATCGGTAGCATTTTTGCTGGATCATTGTTTTTATTGTGCCAGCGTAGTGCTCGAGCAGTATTCTGGTCTTCACATTTTTTGCCAAACTTACAAGCAGTCGAGCGCTGATACTGTCGTTCTCGCTGTTTTTGTTCATTTCAACGTCGCCATCGTCACCATCGCCATCATAATGACCACCGTCATTGCCATCGTCGAATAGAACATCGGCAGAAATAAGGCGCTTCAGGTAGGGGCCAAGGAAGTTGCCCAGATTGTCACTGACACTCAACAGAACCATTACCGCGCTACGTTGCAACTCTCCATCCAGCACGGTCTCCATAAGCTTGGACAAAGAGGGAAGCGCCCTCAAACCCAAACGCCTGAGCAACTCGCCTATACATAAACTGCACACGGCCTGAAGCTGCTCCTCCCCACTCGCATACACCTCAATGCTCATGCTTAGCGCCGGCAGAAATGCCGCCTCTTCTCCATTCCTGAGCTGCAGATTTTTAGCCAGCCTCTCGATACCGATCACTCCTGCTTGCTTTACGAAAAAATCTCCACTACTTTTCACAATCTCGACAAGTTCACCGATTAACTCCACGTTTAGAATACTCTCCGTGTCATTCGCATTGACCGAGCTCACCCGCTCTCCGAGTAGGATCAAGATATTTCGGCGAAGGCGCGGAGAAACATCATTTGCCGCTGTAATGATCAACTTTACCGCGGACAAAAAGTTAGGCATGGAGAGGAGCTCGAGGATGCTCAAGACACAGTCCATGGCAACGTTGGGAACTTCGTCCCAAAACAGTCCCTTCTGTTGGTGCTCGGTGGAAAGGTGAAGAAAGCCCCCAAAAAGCTCCAGAAACGAGTTCTGGGCGCTTTTTGTGTGCTGCAATATTATTTTTGTCTTCTCAGCACTAAGGTGCTTCCTGACGAGGTTTATTAGGCTGGCAGTTGTGAACATAAGCTTCTTCTTGTCACCGTTATCGTTGAGGGTGAGGAGTTCGTCCAGGGAAATAGACATGTCGATATGGGCCAGATTGCTGTTACTGGTGGATTCCTGTTTTTCATCTTCATCTTGATCTTGATCTTCATCATCTTCGTCTTCAGTAGGGCGGTTGCTCAGGTGGTCCAGAAGCTTGGTAGTGTATTTCAGCAGGTGAAGCATTCCGTGAACCTAAGGTTGAGATGTGTTAGAGATTGTTATAGCTTACATAAAAAGTAACAACAATTGCTGTCGTCTTCACCATCAGGCGCATCGTACAGTCAGATTTTCAGCCGGAGCTTTGTGCGGGTGTCTAGCCCACTCTCAGAAAAGATTAAGTAAATGGTTCGTCATTTGCGCGTTTGGTTGGGCGATCTCTTGAGCAATCGGCTCACTCATGAGTGATTGTCTCTTTACTCACCTGCTCAGAAGTTGGTGCCCTCTGCATGAGTCCAGAGCAAAAATCGACCATATTGATACCCTCTTCAGACGACACCTTGGAAATTAGGCAGACTACAACTGGACCAACCGCAGAGTGCTTCTTGACGGCAATCAAACTGTTCACGACGCTGTTATAAAATGTCGTGCGCAAAAAAGGCGTAATTTCACCAAACTGGTCTACGAAGGTGGTGAGTAAAGTGATCAGGGAGACACCGGCGATTTTGCCACTTCTGCAATATGCGGGCACAATGGCATTAAAAGCTTCAGCAGTCTGTGTGATCGTGGCTGTATCATCCACACCTTCGCCAACCGACATAACTTGAATAGCGTGGAGCAAAATCTTGGCCACAGAGGACGGCGATAGATAACAGCAACGGGAGAGAAGCTTCAAGGCAACCGAACGCGATCGTGAGGAGGTCAAGTTGTCTTTGATGTTGCTGACTAAGAGAGAGGCGTAGTCGCTGAATGTCTTCTGGTACTGCTTTGACGGTTTTGAGCTATTGTTCGTTTTTTGGGTGCAAACGGACAGCAGCGCGTCCATTATGCAGTATTTACAGTACTCGATGCTGTCGGCGTTGTCATCGTCAGCGGTGACATCCGCTAAAAACCCAAACATCGCTCTGATAACCTGATCGCATTCCTTTGCACCACTACCTACAACATCTTGGTAGCTCCCTTTCACATAGTCTGCCAGCATAGCAATTCGTGCTAGATCGTCGGCGGGAGTATTCTCTAGTAGTCTGAGAACAATTCCGATGTTCAGCGGCAGTCCCAAAAAGGCGTTTCCGGCCGCTCCAACACCAACCGTCGTCTTGAGAACAAGCAGTTTGTCTGCAATTTCCATCTTGACACTTTCGTCCACCCTTTCAAATACATTCCTGCCCCAGGAAACCCTCTCGATAACCTGACTTATAACGCCATCTCGCAGTGCGTCGCGTCGGTTCTCGACCCGTGAGAGGGACCGGGATATGCACTCGTACATCGAAGTTGGAAGTGGGAACACGTAATTCGCGTCGGAGACAGAATACGACCGGCCGCGTTTGTTTGACGATCTATCAGACATTCCTAGCTCAACTGTGCCGGATCCGTCTCCCGCGATCCCTCTCAGCATCCTAATGGTGACTTCGAGCAACTTTTCGTCGGGACTCGCTTCGGATGATATTTTTTCGAACCCCTTCAATCCGCAGATATCCCACCGCTGAGTGAGTGGGAAGAGATTGTCGTCACTCCCACCGGCTACTTCAAACGCGAAAAGCAGATTTGCAGCAGTTCGCTCACAAACACTTATCGATGAGCACACGACGTCAAGCAACACTTGTCGAAGAACCTTTCTCTTCTTCTCATTAATAGTGCTGAATGTCTGACAGATAAACCGGGGGAGCGCGGAAGTTGGATCGTTCTCAAACTCCATCCGATCACCGGTCGAAGCCATTGACGCCATCTGACAGAAAAATTTGCTGTTTTCCTGGTTCTCATGGCGAGAATAGGTGCTGTAGGTAGAAAGGAAGGAGAGGGCAGCGACCCGAACCTGCCGGTGGGGAGACCTCAAGAGTGAGAGAGCTTGAACAAAAACAACGGAGGGCAATGGTTTATTTAAGTCTGTGTTCTCGCCGCTGATCAGGAGCTCGGCAATGTTTACGGCTGCGGCGGGGTGTGGTTGATGGTTGGTTTAGATACTTAAACGGGCGCAGTGTAAATAAATGTGTGTTATCTAAATAGGGCATGTACTCACCTCGCTGAGAAACGAGCTCATCTTCATGAATATTCGCCAAGCACAAAAATTGAGTGACGCCCTCGTCCGCCGAATCCGCAAACACACCAGAAATCACCGGAACTGTGAATTTCGAGTGCGTCGTAGGAGAGGAGAGTAACAGCAGTGATGTGTGGATCTGGTGATTGTTCTGGCGGTGAAGAGGTAACTGCATGAAGGCGTTCTTGAGGAAGTTTAGCTGCGGCTTAGTCAAATTGGGCGAGGAAAGGAGGGAGAGGAAGAGGGAGGTTTTGTCGTCTTCACTGTTGGACTCATTTTTGTCGGATGAGCCAGCAACATTGCTGGTGGTGTTCGTTTCGAAGAGGTTACTCTGAAGAGACAAATAGGTTTCGATGAGTTTGCCCTTCACTACCCCCTTAGTCAGAGTAGATCCAAAACGATCGGAAAGCAGGTCGCGAATCTCGGATACCTTGAGCTTCTTTAAGGATGTCTCCGTCTCTGTCTCCATGGTCAAAGAAGGATTCTGAGAAGATGACGGAGAGGCAGTAACTTCATCATAGTTCATCAGCAGCCCCCAGCGACCTCGTTCGCTCCAGCCTTCCCAACTTGAAACCCTAACGCCGGCCTCCGTTGCAGCATCACCAATCGTAGACTGATGTTTATCCGTGAAAAAGTCGGATTTTGAGGCGGTAGTAAATGGCACAAGGTGAGGAGCATCCTTTGCTGGCGACGTGGAAAGGTGCCGAGTCACGAGCTGGGAGATCTTCTCGTCAGAGACGTTCCTGCAGAGTTTCAGAGCAATAATGTTCAGCTTGACGAGATCATCTATTTCGGACGCAGACACACAGCGAGAAAATTTATTTTTGTTGGTACTGCTCCCGCTGTCGTCCTCCTTCCTGCTCCCCTCAAGTTTCTTCTTCTTTTTGCGTTCCTTTTTAAGCCGCCGGAAGCGGTTGCTGAAAAAATTCCCCTTGCCCCCCTCTTCAGAAGAACCAGCCAGCCCCCATCGCTCTAGGCCAGAAACGAGACATGAAACAATACCGTCAACATGCCTGGCTCCGTCGTGCTCCAAAAGCTTCTCTCCTGCTGTGATACAAACAGAAACGTCCTCTTCCTCGAGGAACACCTCCCACAAGGTGTGCGCGTCAGTCAGTCTCGAAACAGCAGAGAGGCGACGTTGGGGAGACGGGTGAGAGAGCGAGAGTGCTGACGAGGGAATGAGTGCTTCAACAAAGGCAAGAAGTGAGTCGTGGGGGGAAGAGAGGGAGTTGATGATATGAGCGCATCCTCGCTCCACCCCCCGTTTGTCGACTCCCAAAAAGCTCTCCAAAACCCTCTCGATGTTCTCCCTTACACCTCTTTCTGTAGAATTGCCTTCAACGAAATTCGCATTTAGACCAGTGATCAACCGGCGCACACCGTCCTCGATGAGAGTCAGAGAGTTACTCTCCGCATTCCAGAGTTTTTTCAGATTATCCTCCTTGCAGAGAACCTCTATGAGTGCTCTGATTCGCCCACCTCCCTTTGGATCCAAGAGGAGGACGTCGCAGCATCGATGCAGAAAGGCGAAAAAAAATGAAACGATTGGGGGAAGCACGTCGTCGCTGTTTAGCAGGCTCGACATTGCGACGGGTAGAAGGTTCCACTTGCGAAGAATTTTGAATGTCTTGAGCGGCAGTAAATTGCTGCCATCGGGATCATGTTTTGACCCCCCCACAACCACTCCGATCACACCGAGAAGAGCATCACACCCTTGATCCAAGCATTCCTTTGTATCCACTCGATTCAGAAATGCTTCTTTCTGGCACTCAACAGCGCCCTCCACAATTGCAAGAGTCGCGACCTCCTTTACAGAAGGTGAGAGGGGAGTGATAGTAGCCAGGGTGGAGAGAAGAAGGTACGCCAGGTGCGGAGGCGTCGACGTGTGGTAAGGCGTATAGCTGTAAGGAGAAAATGTCAGATGGGGAGTTGGATTGTAGGGCAGGTTTCTGTAAGTATATTTTTTAATCGAGAGAGTTGGGGAAATAGAAGATAGTTTGTTAGTTTTTTAAGTGGAAACGAGAATAATTCGGCTTGTTTTTGACTTGCTTGTGCTTTGTGCTCACCTGTTGCCACCTTCGCCGCCATCACCTTTCACATCTACCCTGTAGCTCACCATCCTGACGATAGACGGCAAGATGGTGCGGATCAAGCCCTCCGGAAGGGAGCTGGTGCTCGATTTCGAGCTGATAGCCCGCAGAGACCGAAGAACAATGAAGGAGTAGAAAGAAGTTGCCTTCGTAAACCCTGGCGGAGGGGTCGTCGTTGGGATCGTTGTCAAGAGGGCACCGCCATCAAGCTTCTGCCTGGCCGAAAGACCCGAAGTAATGTAATACACAGTTGCACAAGTCTCAACAGCATCAAGCATCAGCCGCAAATATTCCTCGCCACCTTGCTGACAAAGCAATTCAAATTTCACACCACCACCGGCAGTGTCGCTCACTTGTTTCGTTTGTTTCCCCCCGCCAACACCATAACCGCGGAGAAACCCGTAAACCCCATTGGACAGACCATCATCACCACAAAGAGAGATAAAACGCCGGAAGTAGATGGAGTCATGCATCGGGAGCATCAATCGTATTGTTTCGTCCCGGGCAGCCTTGCTACTGCTACTACCACCTCGGTGAATATCATATCGCCGAATTAGATACTCAATCACGTTGAGAAAATTTGTGCATAGCTGAGTATTTGTGTTGGAAAGAGAAGGGATCCCAAGGCCTAGCAATGTGCGGAGGAGTTGGGAGATTTTATTGTTCGTTGAGTTTACCGTCTCAGAGTCAGATCTGGCCGGATCATAGTTTAGAGATCCAGGGGACAAAATTGTGGATAAGGCAGAGGTCAAGGGAACATCATTATCCAGGTTTGCAAAGTCTTTTATTTTGGAGAGGGACGAGACGGCGCGATCTCGAAGAAGAGTGAGGGGAATGTCAGAGGCAGCGGAGGCGGCATGCAGAATAGAAGGCTTTTGTGTCGCGGAAGCCGCAAGAATCGGGCTGTTCGCTGTTAGGCTGGCCAGCTGCCTTGAGAGAGACGACATTCTGGGTGGATGGGAAAACACTGGAGGGAGGGTTGGTGCCTTCGGGCAAATTAATTATTTTCCGATCAAGGAGGGGTCGCGACAGAGGACAAACTATGATAAATATTGGCTATCCTTTATGTAATCTGATAACGTTTGAAGGTGTATTTCCATTTGTGGAAGAATGGTGGTGTCGACGAGGGCGACTTCCACATCCATTTTTTGCCTTTAACCCTAACGCTTTTTTTTTGAAGATCAAATCAGAGTATACACCTAGGAGGAAGCCACCACTCCAGAGATATCATCAAGCGAAAAGAAAATTGTGCTTGGCAAGGGGTCCCTTCTCAATTTTAGAATCTCTCAATATATCCTTCCGTTTCCTCCCCTTGCAATCGAAGAACTGCAAATGGCAGGAGGAACAAACCCGTCTGCAATTCTCCAGGCTTCACCATCATTTGTCGGTCGATGCAGAAAGTTTTCGATCGGTTCAATTGGGGAGTTAGCTGTCCGATTTCTTTCTGACTGGTTCAGTGAACAATTCGCGAGGCGAGTCCTTTCTTGTTTGGTCACGGAGAAGTTGCGGGTAGTTATTGTTTTGAGTGCATATATATACTTTCTCGCTCCGATTGATTCCGGGGAGCTCTGCACAGTTAACGGGGAAGAAATGCGATTAAACAACAAAGGAACACCAATCTGTTTGGAGGAGGTGATTTCTGCTGCCGTTGTTGTGGGGGGTGGAGTCGATGACTTCATCGACAAATTCATTGCCGAACGAAACGGAACGAATGTTGTCAAGATAAATACGTACCACAAAAATCGTTTGGTCGGCTTCGAAAGTGCCGAGAACGCCCAGCTCTTTGTAACAACCATAATGCAGTTGAAACAAACTCAGCTCAAGGAAAAGATGGGTCATACTCAACATGGTTTTGTTGACCCAGTAGTGCAGCGCATCGACAGTGCAACCGAGAAGGAGGTGCGACGGCGACGACGGATCAAGGTGAGCAAAGCAACATACACTACGGCAACGCATACACCTATGCTCGTCCTCTCTAACAAAACAAAAACACTTGCACCACAAAGGACCGGAGTGAGAAATTGGAAGAAGAAGAACGTGAAAGCTTGCTACAGCGCGGTTTTTAAATAGCCCAAATTTGATAACGTTGGTCGAAAGACAGTAGTTGAATGGAAAAAGAAGAGAGAGAGAAAATTTGGATGAAATTTAATGGAGAGAGCAATTTGACCAGTGATTCCCGCCCAGCCAGCCGCCTGATGACTTTCGAACGGAGTTTGATTGGGTGTAAAGGATTTACCTCATGAAAGCAAACATTTTTGACATATATTGGGAACAAGATGTATACTTCATTCTTCAAAGGGCCCATTGCGCCTCTTTTATTAATCATTATAAGCGCAATTCCACAAAAAGCCGAGTACACTAGTCCAACAACCCCTCAAGCATTCACTCTCTGTAGGGCTGCTAGGGAAGGGGTTGAGGACCAGTGCCACTAGACCGGGTGAGACTGGTGACGTCGGCTTTGTTGAGCTTGCTCAAGAGACTCCCAGAAATCTTAAAGTCCATCTTGGTACCCTCTTTAGAGGCTGTCACCAGAGGAGTGGCTTTGACAAATCCCGTGTCTGCGGCAGAGATACCAAGGTTGGAAGAATTGACCGTCTTCTTGACAATACGAGCGGCCACTCGCATGCTAGGGCTTCTAATCATTGTGTAAAAGTGTTTATGGGTGCTGTTAAGGCAAGTAAGTTTCGATTCACGAATTCTGGTGGGTAGGAATCTACCACAGACAAAAATCCCCTGGAATGCTCTTAAAGTGAGGTTATGGCCGCAGACAATTAGGAGGATTGCAGTGATACAAATAAAATAAATCAAAATGGGAAATTGCACACAAAAACGAGCGTCATTCACTTACTGGTTTGCTTTCTGTGTTTTAATACTTTTTTGTGTCATCATTAGTCCGATTTCCCTCGAAAAAAGCGTCGATAGGAGTAGTCATTACCTTAAACACTTCATCAAAGCAAAAAAATAACGGAACTAGTACTTTCTTTGTGTGAACCTTCAGTGGACGAATGTGAAGAACTACTCACTTCCCCAGTAACTCTCCATATCTTCCCACTGCCAAAAAAAATTATAGCTGCAAAATTCATATTAGGTCTGCGTTGAGCGCATTAAAGGTCTGCGTTGAGCACATCAAAGGTCTGCGCTGAGACAAGCCGCGACAGCCTCCGCTTTGACACTGTTGGCGATGTTCAGCAAGTCGAAATCTCCTGAGTCATTTCTGCTACTGCCAGCACTGCCAGCACTCTCTTCCCTGTCTCTCCTGTCGTATTGCCGTTGAGTAACAAGCGCAGTCTGCTTTTGACGCAGTTCCCGGCCCCTACTTCGCTGTTCGTAGCGGCTTCTCCTGCTCTTCCTCTCCCATGTCCTGTCCTCAGCTGCATCCTCTTCCCTCTCAAAGTTGGCGACGCCGTCCTCACCCATGAAGAAAACCTTACTTATCCCTTCGCTGCCCCCCGTCTTTTCCTCCCAGACGCCTGCGGCCTTGCTCGGTTTCCGCACCATCTTCTCTTCGCCGGCCCTGGCGAGTTTACGACTATCTAAGCTGTTTCCAAGGCCCTTTTTTTCCATGATCTCCATGATTTGTTTGTCAATATCGTTGGTCTTCCTCCTTTTTCCCATTGCAATCAGGTTCTCCTGTGCGTCCTTGAGGTCCGAATCGAACGTATGCTTCTCAGCAGCCTCTCTGAATGTTGTAATTTCTTCCTTGTTCCACCAAATGTCGCCTTCTACTACGGGTGTACCATCCTCTTTATCCTCGTTGAGCCAGTTCTCCACGACAGTTACTATCAGTGATGGGTGAATCCGAAGCCTCGTCTTTCGCTCGTCCGGCATCTTGTTAAAATCTTGGTCGGCATTATCGGTAGACGAGGTCAATTGGAGAGACCGGAAACTGCATCCGTCAATGTCTACATGGGCCGATTCACCCTCAGTCTGGGCCCCCAGAAACTTGGCCTTCATACCTGCAGCGCTAGCAACGGCGTCTTGGATATTCTTTTCTTGCTCCTCTGCCGTATCGCCATCCATAAAAGCCTTTCGCATCTCATACAATAAATCACCTCCCATATTCTTCTTGTCCTCTTCGCTTCGGTTACTATTTAGGTCAATGATATCTTCAACATCAGGGTTCATGACGTCTTGCAAGGACATTCTTCTCCTTGATCGCCACCCAATAATATTTTCAGTCTGTCCATTTCCCTCATCTCCGCCCCCCCTCGGGGGGGTCCCACCCGTTGTATCTACTCCTCCACTTATGCCCTTGGACTGCCTGTAGCTACTGCCACTCTTCAAGATGCTTTCCCCGGGCACGTAGACGTTGGTCTCGCTTTCGTACGTGTGCCTCACGACACTCTCCCCGTTCGGCTTGGTCGAGGTCACCTCCAGCAGCTTGTACCGGTCGAGGTCCTCCTTGGTCATCGTGTCCCTATTCCGCTTGCTATTGCCGACCGACTCCGACCCGGTCTCCGAATACCCCTTCTCCCTTTCGTCCTCCTTCTCAAGGTCAATCTTCGCTATGAATACAGGCGCCTTGGTCTCCATTCCGATAAACGCCTTGAACGCCTTGGAGACAGTGTTGAGAGCGGACGATTCCTTCAAAATTGGGGGATTGCTGAAGTCTGTCGTGGGATCATCAGTAATATTAATATTATCAGGGTTAGGGTTAGGGTTATTATTATTATTCTTATTATTATCACCGTCTTGTCCTGGTTCAGCTCGTCCACTCGACGAATCCGCGCCTGCATCCAAAGAATCCTTAGAGGCGGGACCGGAAAGGGAACCGGCCTGGATCTCTATGATGTTCTCCGCCGTATGTACACTCTGAACAGCAATTTTCGTCCTGTTGGGTGCCAGCAGGTTGAGCAGGTGATTCATCGGGCTATTTCACTCGCGTGGACCGAGGATAGGTGACCGGGCCAAGTTTCAGGAGGGGAGAAGTGTATTTCACTTTTTTGGCAAGGGCAAGGGCAAGGGCAAGGGCAAGGGAAAACACCAGGAGTTGGTTTGCTGGAGGGGGGCAGTATACTTTGATGGTTTCAGTTGTAGATTCCGTCACAGAGTGTAGTTGGAAGACACAATGCAGCCATTGTTTTATCGGTAAGTTCTTTCTTGGAATGTCATTTCTGGGATTAAGATGGTAACTCTGTTCCGGCTGGTAAAAAATCTCGAAATCCGACAATCCGAGGGTAAACCTTTAGGAAGGCATTCGAGCATGCATTCTTAAATAACTCCTGAAATTTAATTCCCTGTATACACCCGGCCTGAAAAAAGAATTAATTATTTCCTTCAAGTCTCAAGTCAACTTAAAGTCAAATCGGCATTTTAAACTTCAACAACCC
>Ga0115557_1000809_pt1 | contig 21860 bp, 15 predicted proteins | sample COGITO_mtgs_1104_FD_87280 | JGI IMG/M metagenome (GOLD analysis project Ga0115557, IMG submission 87280) | Pelagic marine microbial communities from North Sea - COGITO_mtgs_110421 | ecosystem: Environmental > Aquatic > Marine > Epipelagic | place: Germany:Helgoland, sampling site Kabeltonne...
GCACGGCGTCGTCGCCGCGAAACAACCAAACGTCAAGTTCTTTTCCAGCGGTAAAAAAGAAAAGAATATGTTAAAGAATGCTCCTAATAAAAGGGGGAAGACATCTTCTTCTAAGCGCCGCGACGAAAGTTTTAAAGGAGGACGAGAAAGACGAGGAGGACGAGGACGAAACTCTTCGTTCGACGACGACGAACTTGACGAATTTGACGTTTTGTCCTCCTCCTCCTCCTCCTCCTTCTAAACGTAGTACACTCATCGCAAAACGAGAGAGAGAGAACAAAGAAGAGTAGTTTTATTGTTTGATCAAAACCGCACATATACGCGTGAAATAGAATAATAGATTTTTTTGCTCCTCTGCACCACGTGGCTGTTTTTTGTCCTTCGTCTCGTTACAAAATTTTCCTTCTCGTTTTGGATAAAATGGAAAACACGTAGAGAGACGTCACAAAAACAGATGACGATGCCTTCTCTCGTCGCATCTTTCTCAAACTCGTTCGCGACGACAACCATAAAACCCAATGAGAACAGAGGACGAAAGAGTTTTTCATTTGATCGTTATTTAAGTCAAAACGTAACGTTAAAATTAAAGTCGGATGATTGCGCGTTGGGAAGACGTAAACGACGCACACGAGGAGGAGGACGAAACGGATCGTCTTCTTTCGTTGCCATCTCTGCGAACGGTGATGATGTCGATGTCGATGTCGACGCACTGAGGAGACCGGGAAAGAAGACGACGAAGAAGACAAAGAGAGAAAAGAAACCTTTAAAGGAAATCGCATCGAATTTATTCACGGCGTTGAAACCGGTGCGTTTGCGAGACGACGACAGCGAAGCCGCGCAGGAGCTGAAAGCTATTCTGGAACTCGCTCGAAGTCGTCCAAGCGACGAAGGCGATAATGGTGACGTGAGCGGCGTCCGAGAACGCATTCGGGCGGAAGCAAAAAAGAAAGTCGGCACGACTGTCGCGAAGTATTGGAAGGCGAAGTTTAAGGAGTTTGGAGAGTCCGAGGCGGTGAAAGACGCGGCGCCGTTGATGGGGAGCGCGGTGAACGTGGCGGTGACCGGGTTAGTTTTAAGGATATTTTTACCGCGGTTGGCGGCGTTGAACGCGGTTGGAGGGTTCGACGAGTTGGCGGAGTTCTTCGGGATACCACCGAGAGACGATTTGATTGGATACTTGGATCAGATTAACGGTCAGCCGATGATTGCTATTTTTGGTATTTACGTTTTACTCTTCTTCGCGGAAAAAGTGACGATGACGGATGAGTTCTTACCGATTGGATTTGTGTTGCCGGTGTTGTCGCCGATGGTGTTTGGGAACGTGTTGAACGGAACGGTGTTGACGTCGTTGGCATCGACGATTGCGGCGAGCGCAAACTTTTGGTTGGGAAGAACGGTATTGCGAGAGAAAGCGCTCAACTTCAAATGGTTTTCCAAGGACGGAGAGCCGACGAGAGAGAGAAAATGGTACCAAGCGTTGGATAGACGATTCAATTCGGAGAATTACCCGGATCAAGTCGTCCCGGAAGGATTCAAATCGGCGCTGTTGTTGAGGTTGTGTCCGATTTTACCCATTCCAATCAGCGGTAACTGGTACGTGTGTGGCGTGACAAAGTTGAAGTACTGGGAGTTTTTCGCGGCGCACTTCATCGGGAGCTCCAAGACGGCGTTTATCGACGCGTATTTAGGAAGCATCATTTTGCGCACGATTTTGTCCCCCGAAGTCGACGGCGTGAGTGGAGCGGTGAAAGAACAAGCGAAAAATGCGGTTATATTTGAAACGTGCGCGCTTTTAGGCGTTTCGATTTTAGTTTCCACGTACGCGACGCAGTTGTTCACGGACATTCTGGACGAGGAAGGCGTAGACGCGGACAGTTTTGGTTTCGGTAATAAAGAAGAAGAAGAAGAAAAACAAGAAACGACGACGACGAACGCGTTCGCGTTCGTCGGCGCCGCCGCGGCATCCACGGACGACGACGAAAACGAAGGAACTTCATCACCCGAAGCGGCAGAAACCGAAGAAGACAAAAAACTCAACCGAGCGCTCCCGGGCGAATCCTTCGATTTGATGTCCACGGACGAAGACGGTGAAGTCTTCATCAACGCCGGCGATTATTTATCTCGACAACGCGCGTTAGAATCTGGCGATTTCGACGCGTTGGCGGATATGGATAAGGCGTTTGAAAAGTTGAGCGAAGTCGACGACATGGGTCCGGACATGTGAGCGAACATTTTTAGTTCATATTTGTATTATTAAAGCAGTCAAAACAAATCCTCATTAAAACACATCGCTGCTCTCTTCTTTCTCGCGCAAGAACATCAAGGAGTCATCATCATGGCGTCGACGGCGGCTTCTTTGTCTCCTCCTCCTTTGTCTTCCTCTTCTTCTTTTCAAAGTTGTCGTTCCTTTCGAAGACACTTCTCAAACACGTGTTATTACTTTAAACGACGGGGAAAGCAGTTAAGAAGAAAAACGTTCGTCTTTTCTCACAACGAAACGATGCAGACGAGCAGCGCGTTGAATCTTTTGCGAGGACCAAAGAAGGAGGAGAAAATGATGAAAACGAGAGAGACGAAGAAGACTTTAAGAAAACAAGGGGTGATTTCCGTGCCGTCATCGTCATCGAATTATAACCAACAACAAAGTAGTTTAAAATTTCTTTCACCTCAATTGACGGAAGGACTGGTGATTGCGATTTTCTGCGCGCTGGGTTCGTCTTTGAGCGCTTTTTTACTCGCGCTCGTACCAACACTACGAGCGGCAGCGAACGCGATGAACGAAGTCGCTTTACTCGCAGAGGCGTTGAAAGAGGAAATTCCGGACACTTTAGCCGCGGTTCGCGTTTCCGGGTTGGAACTTACGGACGCGCTGGAAGAAGTCGGCGAGTTGACGAGCGAAGTTACCGGGGTGACGAAACGGACGACGCGGGCGATTGATATGAGCTTAACGACTGCGCAAAGATTTGGAGGGATGGTTTATGAAGGGTCGAAAACGATGGTACCGAGTGCGAAGAGGCAGGTGAAGAATACGGTGAAACCGATGGTGAGGAGAACGGCGAATGAGATTGAAAGCATCGCCCGGGAAAGAGCGGCGATGGACCCGTACGCCGGCGAGATTGTCAGCGGAGTCGCGGCGACGACAAAGAAAGGAGTTGGAAGAGCGAGGAAAGTGATCGAAGCGGCTGGAGTGGCGAAGCAAGTCGGGCAGGTGTATAAAGCGGTGAAAGGAAAGCCGCCGAAAGTAAGCGATTAGATTTCTTTTATGCGTATTTAATGGAATTGCAGCAACTCATATTACATGTACAACTCTGTTTGCCGATTCAACAAAGCGGCGCGTATAATAATGCATCGACTCCCATCTCAAAGTTTTTTTTGTCTCTGACTTCTAATAATATTCTCATGACTTCTAATATATACATTGCACGTCTTCCAGCGCATACAATACCGTTTTTAAATAGATGACTTTTAAATAAGTATCGATTTCTTCTTCTTCGTCTTCTCGCCTCTTCCCCAATTCGTCCGTCGTTAAATACATCTGAAAAAAGAGAATAAATAACAACTCCCTCCCGAAACACGCTCCGGAAGCTCCACCACCGCGGCTTAAAACATTCTCTCCACCGCTTTTACTCGTTTCAACAGGTCGCAAGCGTCGTACAGCTTTCCCAGATCCGCGCGGCGTTTCGCGCTCAAGGCGAGGAGCGGAAGGACGACGCGTATCTTCATTCGAGTTTTAGGTTGTTGCGGTGGTGTCGAAAGCATTACCCTCGCGGGTGATGCGACCGTTTTGTCGACTTTGACGTCTTTTGCTCCTCCTCCTCCTCCTCCTCCTCCATCTCCTCCCAACTTTCCTTCGGAAAGAGAGGGAAGGTAAGAAAAGACGAGCCCACAACCCTCCTCACCACCAAAACCACCACCGGAGAACGTCGTCGTCGTCGTCGTCGATGATGTTCTCAAGAGCAACAGCGAGGTCGCGGCGATGTCGTCGGTCAGAGTGTTATTGTTGTTGTTATTAGTATTGCGTCGTCGGCGCGACGGGGTGTGCTTCTTCCTCTTAGGTTTTCCCGGCTGTGAAATCACATGCGGTGAGACCAAGGGGCCAAAACTCTTCTTCTTCTTCTTCTTCTTAGTATCATCGCAAAGAGTATCAGAAGGCGAAGGCGCGCGATTCTCCTTCCTTTTGTTATTCAAAAGTTGCATCGTGGTCGTCATCGCGGTGAATGGATCGCGACCGATCGATCGTGGCATATTGAATAAAAGGAAGATTAAAAAAAAAGTGCGGTAAAAAGGAAAAAGAAGAAATTTAGAAAAACCTCGTTGTTATGAGAGTACTCGCGAAGAGTTTGGACGTTTATATAACAGTGAGCGTGATGACTCATTACAGGAGTTATAATGAAATATACAGTAGTAGCAGTAATAATAATAATATATATACGCGCGAGGGAGGTTAATAGTTGTCACCCTCTCCTCCTCCTCCTCCTCCGATCATGTCTTTGATGTCATCCGGAGGCGGGAGCAAAGAGAATCGACCCCCTTGTTGCGGCTTGTCCGGGCTGAACGAGGAAAGTGCGGCGGGTGGCGGTGCCAAGTTTAATCGATTGCTTTGTTGTTGTTGATGCTGCCCGTAGCCGCCGTAGCCAATTTGACCGAAACTGTTGGTCGCATTTTGTTTGCCCATGGCGATGGCGTTGTGCAGATTTTGCGAATCTCGAACTTCCTTCTCCAACATCTCCTTCGTGCGCTTCAACTGTTCGTTCACTTGGACGTACGCGTTGTAATACCCCAACGATTCTTTTCGAAGCTGCTCCATGTCGTACTCTTGGTTCTTGATGTGATTGAGCAACTTTTGCTTCTCGAGATCTTGTTGATGGTTTTTCTCCACCAGCGATTCGGCTTTTTGCTCGAGCAAGGCGACTTGCCTTTGCAAATCGGCGATGATTTTCTCCAACCTCGCCGCGTTCGTGGCGTATTCGAATGCCTTCTCTCTGTACTCCACGGTCAACGCTTCGTACGCGATGCGAATTTGTGTGAGCTCTTCGCGCATTTGCATTTCGCGTTCTTGGACTTTTTCCAACGTATCGCGAGAGTTCGAGGCGTATTCTTTCGCCATCGCCGCAGCAACCTTGGCGTTGGCGACTTCACGCTCGGCTTCGGACATTTTTGAAATCACCGCTTGGTACTCTCCTCGGCGCGTTTCAATCGTCGACTCTAGCATGGATTGTTTTTCTTGCGCTTGCTTAACTTCCTTCTCGAACATTTTCCTTTGCGCCTCGTGCGCGACGAGCTTTTCCTTGACGCCAACGAGCTCGCGCTCTTTCTCCGCCAAAATCTCCGCTCTCTTTTCCATTTGAGCCGTACGCTCCTCCAGCTGCTTGAACTTTTCCTCGTTGAGTTTATGCTTTTCCGCTTCGACGGCAATTTTTGTCTCGGCTTCGTGCAATCGCTTCAACTTTTCTTCGTTGCGCGAGAGTTCTTCGGACATGTGCTTGGATTTCGATTCGAGCTCGGCGCGTTCCTTCTCCAACGTCGTCAACGCTTGCTTCAACGTCGATTCGGATCGTTCTACTTTTGCTAACTCGTCTTTTGCAAACTCGTACTTCTCCTCGAGGTCTTTCCACGTGTTTACAGTTTCTCTTAACGTTTCCTCGACGGTTTGTAATCTGGTTTGTGCGTTTTGTAACGCATACCCAAGCTCTTTTGATTCCTCGAGTTCGTTCTCAAACGCCGCCTTCTCCTTCTCGAGTTGCTCAACGCGCTGATCCAACAAGGCGCGTTGCTTTTCAATTTCAGATAATCGAGCGGTTTGTGCGTACAGATTTCTCTCGTTTTCACCGTTCGTTTCCGTGAGCTTCGAAAGCTTCGATTCAGAGGTGGAAACCTCCTTTTGAAGTTGGTCACGAGTCTGAGCCAACAACGAATTTTCCTTCTCGAGCTTTACACGCGTAGCGTCGTTCGCCTTCTCGCGCTTTTCCATCTCACCAAACGCCTTTTCGAGTTTAGACTTGGTATCTTCGGCGTTGGAGGCGCGTGCGGATAATTCACGCTCGACAGCTTCGAGCGCCGTGATTCGCGCCTCCATCTTTTTCTTTTCGTTTTCGAGTGAAAGCAATTCTTTCTTCGCCGCCGGCGCATCGCGTTCGAGGAAGGACAGTTTCGTCTCAAGCACCGCCTTCTCTTCCATGGATTTCGCGTACTGGTCTTTCGTCTTGGACAATTCTTCGGCAATTTTCGGATCGACGGTTGGTTTTGATGTTTTCGCCTTTTCGACTTCGAGAGTGGCAATCTCGCGCGATAATCGCGTATTTTCGCTTTGCATGCGTCCAAGCTCCTCTTTCGCGGCTTTATGATCCGCACGCGCAGCGACGGCTTCGTCTTTGAGCTTCTGCATTTCTCTCGTCGAGACTTTTGCCGGTGAATTCGCGATTGTTTCGTTAAGTTCGACCTTGTGCAACGAAATTTTTTCTTCCAAAGATTTCACCTTCGCTTCCAACTTAACCTTCTCCGTGAGTAGTTTCATACGTTCCGTCTCTTGTCGTTCGATCGTCTTCATTTGCTCGTCTGGTGACGCGATTTTCTCTTGCATCGATCGAATTTTCTTCTCCAATTCTTGCGTTTTTTGCTCCGCGACCTCTAGTTTGAACTTGGCGTTGGACACGTCGCGTTCGCTCGCATTTTTCGCTCGCGCAAGTTCGTCCGAGATTTTGTCCTTCTCCCTCTCCAAAGCTCGACGCACGTCTTCGAGTTCGTTCTTCGCTTTGCGTGTGACGCTCGCAACATCGGATTCGAGTCGAGATATCGTCTTTTCGAGTTGCTTCTTCTCGTTCTCCGCGGATTTACGTAAATCCCGCATGTCGCGCTCGAACGTCTTTGTCGCGTCCTTTTGGCCTTGCTCGCGTGCTTTCGAAGCTTCGTGATCCAAACTCTTGAGCGCTTTGATTTCGTTTGCAAAATCACCTTCGACTTTCTGAATCTCCACTTGATGCGATTTCTTGAGCGCTTCGATCTTGTCGTCCGCGTCTTTGAGTTTCGCCTCATGCGCCTTGGTGATTCGCGCCAGTTCAGCTTCGTATCGCTTCTCGCTTTGCTTGTCCGGAATTTCTACGTATTTAATCACCTCTTCCGCTTTCGTAATCGTTGGAACGTTGTTGTTGTTGTTGCTATTGATACTACTACTCTTCGGTGATGACGATACGTCAGACGCTGGCGGCGAAGATACGGTCTTCTCTTCTTCCTTCGTCGCAGCCGCGACGATGGTCGGCGCAACCGCCGCAGCGCGAAGCTGCGCGATTTCGGCGATATACTTCGTCTCTGACTGTTTCTTTTGGCGCTCAAGCTCGGAGAGCTTGGCAACGAGTTCTTTGTTGAGTTCTGCTCTCGTCCGTTTGATCTCGTCGTCCAAACTCGATTCGATTTTCTTTAACCGGTCGATTTCGTGTTTGTACGTTTTTTCCGCTTCTTTAAACCCGACTGTTTTCGCAGATTCGATATCCTTGGCCATGGATTCCGTTTTCTTCGTGAGTTCAGATTCTTTGTTCTTATACCGTTTAATCTCTTCCGCAAGTAACGAGCGAGCTTCTTTTTGACCTTCCTCGAACGCTTTCATGGAATCAGCGTTGATGTTTTTCATCGATTGAATTTCCTTTCGCATCAGTTCTTGAGCCTCTTTTGATTCCGCTCGCGCTTCTTTGATTTTCGCTTTGTATTCCGCCTTTGCCTCTTCGAGTTCTTGTTTTGCAAGTTTTTTATTTTCTTCGGCTTCCGCTCGCAAAAGTTTTCTCGCTTCCGCCGTGCCTTCATCGATGCGCTTTTTGATGTTCTTGGATTCGTCCGCGAGTGTTTTCTCCTTCTCGGCGAGCGCCTTGCGCTCCATCTCGAAAGCCGCCGCCGCTTCCTTCTCTGCCTCTGACACCTTCTTTTCTGCATCCTCGACTTTTTTCTTCGCTTCTCTGAGAGCTGTCTCCGTCGATGCTTTCAACTCTTTTCGAAGTTGCGACGTTTCTTTCTCCAGCGCCTTCTTGCGACTTTCGACGTCTTTTTCCGCCTTGTCCAAGATTTTCTTCTCGTGCTTCTCGAGTGTCTCCTTCGATATCCCGGTCGGAACTTCGACGAAGTACTCTAACTCGACGATTTTCTCGATAGGTTTCTTCGATTCAAGCGCTTTACGCGCAGATTTCAACGCCTTCTCGAGCTCTTTCACGGCTTTCGTGTTCTCGTTCTTTTGTTTGCGTTCGTTTTCGATGGATTTCTCCAAGTCTTTGATTTTCAACTTCAACTCTTCGTTCTTCTTCTTCACTTCGTCTTTGGTCAAATACACCTCGACGAGTTTCTCCACTTCCACCTCTTTCGGTGCCGTGTCTTGCTTCAACTTTTCGAGTTTTTCAATTTCCGACTTCAACTCCGCTTTACCGAGTTCTTTCGCGCGCTTCAAATCGGATTCGGTAATACCAGTCGGGACTTTCTTCTCGACAATCTTCTCAACAACTTTTTCGACTACTGTTGGCACATCTTTATACACCGGAACTTCAACAATCTTTTCAACAATACGCTCAACAATGACTGGCGGACTCATGGTGCCACTCGCTGCCGGGGAAAGAGTACCCGATCTTTCGTTCATTTGCGCACTGGCGTTTCCAGATTTGGATTTCATAATAGATGACATCGGCGCGTCCACCATCGGGGCCGCGTACTTCGCTGATTTGCTCGCAGGAGTAGTGAAGTTTGAGGTAGAAGACATAGCGGGAGCCGGCGTGGATTGATCGAGTTTCGACATTTTTGAGATTGGCGTGGTCGCCCCCGCGCCGCCGCCTTTGACCATTTCGTGTTGATTTGGATCGAATCGAATCGATGCGTGTTTCGGAGAGTACTCACGCGAATGGATACCAGAAAGCACAGCCAAAGCAGACGATTTCGACGTTTGGAAGTTCTCACCGAACGCTTCCTTTTCTTCTTCTTCTTGCTTCTTTTGAGCGTCTTTCATTGCGCGTTTCATGGAGGCGAGCATTTGCTCAGCAACTACGCGTTTCGATTCGAGACGACTGGCATTTTCCGCCGCAACTTGCGCTCTTTCCTCCGCCATTTCCAAGCGTTGCTGCAACGCTTGCGCGGCAATGCCCACGCGATCGTTGCCTTCCGATTGTCGAGCGCGAAGTAATTCGAAAGTTAATCGTTGGACATCCTCGTTCGCGAGCTTCAATTTTTCCTCCATGACGACAAAGTTGACGTTTCGGAAAATGTCCTCTTCGACGAGATCGATGTGATCTTGCACGACAACCTTCGTATCCGCGTGCATCTCTTCGATCGTCTTGCTCAACGACGCAATCTTCTTCCCACTTTTCTCATTCGCTTCCGCTAAATCTTTCGTCAGTTTTTCGATGTTCATCATGGCGTCTTTTTGAACCTCTCGAGAGCTTTCCAACAACTTCTTGTTCGTCGAGTTCTCTTTCGTCAACTCTTCCGTTTCTTTTTCGTACTTCGCGGTTTCTTTTTGCAACAAAACGATCGCGTGTTTCGCCTCGGCTAGTTGGGTCGCCTTTTCTAAACCTTCTGAGTGTAAATGGTCTTTGATTTGCTCGTGCATTTTTTTCATCTCCTCCAACGCCTTTGATTTCTCCTCCAAAGACATCGCCAGCTTCTTCTCGCCAGTCGTAAACTCGCCCTTGTGCTTGGAAAAGTTTTCGCGTTCGACTTCTAAACTTTTCTCGGCGGCAAGTTTTGATTGTTCGGCTTTTTCGAGGAACCATTTCAGCTTTTCATTCTCCGCAACAGTCGTTGCCAATCGATCGTCCAGCTTTTTCACGTTCAACGACGCCTCCGAATCTGCGTTTTTAATGAAATCTTTCAACTTGTTCACTTGTTCGTTCAAACCTTTAACAATTTTATTTCTATCGTCCCTTTCGTTGTGAGCGGCTTCCTCTGAAGCGTGAATTCTTGCCTCCAACTCTTTAATCTTCTTCGCGTACCGATCGCTCAACTCGAGAGTGCGTTCCGAGTGTTCTCTTCGTATCTCCGCGACCTCGTTCGCGTGCTTCACTTTCATTTGAGAAATCGCGTTCGGCAACAATTTGATCTCGTCCTCGTTCAACGCCACGTCTTCGCCGTCGTTGTTCTTTACCACGACGACGTTTGCGTTGGCATTTTCATTCGCGTATCTCGTTCTCGCCTCCATCAACATATCGATGTCGTCCCGCATTTTTTCGTTGGCCGAATTCGCGATTTGGTAAAACTTGGACGAGCTCAAATCTTTCGCCGCTTTCCCATTTCGAATATTTCGATCTCTCAAAGCGACTTCTGCCATGCTCGCCATTAATCGTGCGTTCGAGATGTCGTTCGCACGTTGCCTCAGTTGCAAGTTAATCGTTTCAACGACTGATTCGATATCCTCCACGTCCACAAACTCCTTCGGTTTAAACGCTTTATCTTTGAACAACATAATCAACGACGTCCGGCTTTGCATGAATCCAACGCTCGTCACTTTCGGAGCCACGGACTCTAAATCAAACAAAGGAATCTTCAATCGCAACGGTTGCGTTTGTGCCCCGCTCGAGACAGCCGGTAACAACGCGTTGAACAAACCTTCCTCTTCCTTCCCTTCTTCGGCGTCGAAACACACGTACGAAGTGGTCACGTACATCTCCCCGTTCCCGCTCGCTTTCGGTAACAACGCTTTACACTTGATCGGTCCTTTCGTCACTTTCTCCGACGGCGCGAGTTCAAAGAGTTCCCACGCGCCTCCGAGTTCCACGGACGCTTTCGCGAGTTCCGCGGAGAGTTTCGCCCTCGTCTTCCACCCGCGAACCACCGCCTGGACTTTCCTCAACGCTTTAATCATTTGCTGCTCGGCAATACCATCCGATTTGTCGGTGTGTTGCGAGGACAGCATGGAGTGCGATCGACTCGATGTCATCATTCCAGCAGCAGCATTAGTACCATCAGTCTCTGTCGATATCGACGGCATCACGCCTTCAAACGCGCTCACGTCGTCTTCCTTTTTCGTTGTTAAATTCGCGTCCTTTCCCAGATCATCATTTTCAGTCCTCCCCGTGGTGGTCCTTCCTCCGACTGCGGATTTCGACCGCGATTTCGATCGGTTCTTTTTATTTTTCCCCATTATTTTAAATGTTTCTTCGATAAATAACGACAAAACGGGAGCAGCGCGCGCGGATTTTCAAACCAGAGAGATGATTTTGCGCGTCGTTTGCGTTTTTTTTGCGCGTCGTTGTGTGATGCGTTCGGATCTCGCGTGCGGCTGAATTTGTCTTGGATTTCCTTTGGTGTGTGATGTGTGAAAGAGATATTTTTGGTGTTGATCCGGAACAAGAGCAAAAAGGAATTTAATAATTTTAAGTGTTGGTTCAAGGGCGAGAGAGAGAGACGATTTTTTTTACACAAAAACACACACACCACGTGTTTGTTGTGAGACTACACACACACTTAAACACGCGCGCAGAGAGAGAGAGAGAGAGAGGCGACGATGATGCTGATGACGGCGCCTACTACTACTACTACTACTTCTGCGCCTTCAGATGATGTGCCTCCTCTTTTTCTGCGATGTTTTTAGTGGTAAAAACGTTTTGTTTTGTTTAATGAAGTAAAGAGAGAATTGGAAAATGAGCGAAGAGGAAATCGTTGAGAATCGAACGAAAGGTGTCACCGGAAAGACGGTGCAATTGTTACGCACTCTCGGGGTGACGCGATGGACGCAAATGCAAGAAGACGCGATGGATAAACTCTATCTAGAGGAAAAGGAAAACTCGAAAGATGGATTGATCTGCGCGTCGACCGGGAGTGGGAAGACGTACGCGTTTTTGATGCCGGTGTTGATGCGGTTTTTGTTAAAAAGTGATGATGAAGACAAAGAAGACAAAACCAAAGTGAAAGCGATCGCTGTGTTGCCGACGAGAGAGCTCGCGCAGCAAGTGTTTGAAAAAGCGAAAGGTTTGTTCGAAGAGGCGAACGGTATTAACGTCTGTTTGTGCGTCGGAGGGGTACGCTCGCACGAGAAAGATGCGGAAGATATCATTAAACGAAAACCGAAACTGGTCGTCGGGACGCCCGGGAGGATGTTGGAGTTGAAGAAGCTCAACGTTTTAGACCTGTCGAAAATTGAGGTGCAGATCTTAGACGAAATCGATCGTTTGTTAGATGGCGGGTTTGAGAACGACGTGTTGGACGTTTTGAGGCCACCTGGTTCGTGTCAAACGATATGCGCGACGGCGACGGCGAGAGGGAACTTGCGACGTTTTTTGAACAAGACGTTGGCGTTTGGATATAAAGAGATTGGCGGGAAAGTTACGACGACGGATGAGAATGGGCTTGAAGTGCACAACAGTTCGAGCGAGATTGGTGGGAACGTCGCGCACTGCGCGTATGCAATATCAAAGAGTAACAGCGATAACGAAACGGCGCAGATATACGCGCAAGCTATTTTGACAGCTTTTAAAGGCTTGGTCACGGCTTCTTCTTCTTCTTCTTCGAATTTAGAAAAATCGCAGTGTTTATGTTTCGTTGAGACGAAATCGCTGTGCGACAAGATTGAAGTTGCGTTACAGAAAGAATCGATGGCGGTGAGTACTTTTATTATTGAGCTTATTCGTTTATTTCTTTTTGTTTTCAATGATGATGAAGAGGATGATGATGATGATGCAACAAGAAAAGATGTTCGTGAAGACAACACCTCGTACGTTACTTTACCTTCTCACGAAGATGAACGTTTACAAGACTACAATTCTCTGAAACATTTTTTACTAATTGCATCATGGTTGTTATCATCAACATCATCCTCGATGCGAGCGTGGCGATGACGATATACCATTTTATCACATGTTAGACTGTCGAGACGCTTTTAGACGGGCGTCGATGTGCACAAAAATCATTCCGAGCTACGCGGACCTTTTTCGCGACTTTACACATTTAGGGGATTCGTTTTGAAACGCTCACGTGCCACTTTTTCTTTCGAAAATCTCGTTCGTTCGCGCTCACTCTTGTACGTGTACTGACAAACTAACGTTCTCTTACCACTCAAAAGCAGGGGACGACAAATCAAAAGATTCAAGTTCGCTCCTTACACTCCTCGCTCCCGCAAAACCAACGCGACCTGACTTTACTCGAAGCGCGCAACCGCTCCATCGATATCATCGTTGCCACAGACGTCGCTTCGCGAGGAATCGATCTCCCTGGCGTCGAGCTCGTTATTCATTGCGGTTTCCCGAAAGATTCTGAATCCTACGTTCACCGATCCGGGCGCGCCGGAAGACCTGGATGCAACACTAGAGGCTGTGCTTTGATTTTACACTCGCCCGAGGACGGCGGCAAAGTCAGCGCGTTCATTGAAGCCGAGACGAACGTGCGAGTAAAACGCTTAACGGATGTTCGCGAAGCCTGCGCGTTCATCGTCGAGGATAATCGGGAGAAATCAGACGCGTCGATCAAAGAAGAGCGAATAGAGAAGGAAAAGAAAGAGCGATTAGGGGAGAATATCTTAATCGCGCAACGATTTCAAATGTTGGACGAGGAGTTGGACGGACTGCAGAGCTCCATGAAAGGCGGGACGAAGACGAAGAGGAAAGGAGGAAAGAGATGAGCGAGAGGAAGAAAAACGTACATTAGCATGAATAGTTCGTAGCAATTTTAGCCTTTGTATCATTATAATAAGAAGCACGCGTCCCAGTGGAAATGACGCGAACGAGAGATGAACATTTTTCTCCTCTTCGCTCTTTGTCTTCATAAATAAAAGAAGACGAACACGATGCCAACAAAAGAGAAAAACGAATTCATAACCAAAATCGAGCGGTTCGTGCGAGATGAACTGCGAAACCACGACGGATCTCACGACTTTTGGCACATTCATCGAGTGCGTAACAACGCTTTATCGTTAGCAAAACTCGAAGGCATCGCTTCCGAGGAGGATTTGACCATCGTCGAAGTCTCTTGTTTGTTACACGATGTGCGAGATTGGAAGTACGCAGAAGAACAAAGAGGGAGTTTCGAGGATGTCGTCGAGGACGTTTTAAAAGAATACGAGCACAAAAAGACAGTCGTGGATATAGTAAACAATATTGGGTTCAAAGAAGAGTTGTCTTCGACCGCCTCTGCATCCACGCAAGGCGATACTTCTCGTATTAGGGGTGACATAAAATTCAAAATCGTGAGCGATGCGGACAGACTCGACGCCATCGGGGCGATTGGTATAGGACGGACATTCTGTTTCGGAGGCGCTAAGAAAAATCCAATGCACGATCCGGGTGTTCCACCGAACGTAGGTTTGACGAGAGAGGAGTATCAAGCGGCACACAATCCAGGGATGATAAATACGACCATCAATCACTTTCACGAAAAACTTCTAAAACTAAAAGATATGATGAAAACGGAGAGCGGTACGAAGATGGCGTTGAAAAGACACGAGGTCATGGAGAGGTTTCTGAAAGATTTTCACGACGAGTGGGAAGGACTGTAATTGCTCGGGTGTGTATTTATCTACGAGCGCGCTTATATGTACCTAATATGTGTAAATTACTATCACCTACTGCGGCTATCTAAAAACTAATACAGCGACTTCCCCGACGCGATGTTTTTCGTGCGTACTTTCAAATAGTATTTCGTAAACACGTTATGTTTCTCTGAATACACAGGGATGTATAACGTTCGCGCGAGGAAATCGGTCGATTTTGAGTTATCAAGAAACGGTAAACTTCTGACCACATCCCAACCGTAATCGTTCGGCTCTGCTTTGAAATATTTTTGACTGTCGTTTGTTTCGTCGGTTTCGACGAGGAAATCGCACGGCGAAGACGCGTTTGGAAAGAACCACTGGTTTACATGCGCTTGATTCTTATCGTTCAAACCTACGGGTGCACCCGCGGTACCTTTGCCGGCGGCACTTTCGAAATACATCGGTAGTGCGCCGTTAAATGCGCCTTTAATGAACCGTATTCGGTACTTTTCATTCGGTAAATGAAAATGCGAAGGAAATCGGTACCACTCGTCGCCGACGCATACGTTAATATCGTCGCTTGGCCTTTTATCCGGGAGCCACTCTAAAGGGTTCACAGGTAACGAGGCGTATACTTCAATCGGCGCACCGTAATACGTAATTAATGCAAACGTCCTCGATGCCGATAGCACTATGAACAACATCAACGATAAAACGCCGAGTAAAGCCCCGAGGAGCGAAAACGCTCGTTGCGACGATTTAATAAACTGCCCAATTTTAGCGCGCTTAATGACGCGTGAAAAGGTTTTGAACGTATCGAATATCGCAGCAACAGTTATACCAGTCGATAACGCTAAAGGACCGTAGACGATGTACAAAAACCGTTCCTCTTTATGCGGCATCAAAGAGAAAAATACCAACGCGACGTGAAATGGCAACGCGCAAAATAAGAGCGCCAACCAAGGCACTTTCCTTCTTTTACTCGTGGAAGAAGAAGCCTTTGTTTTCTTCTGCTTCGCCTCTAAAATACGTTGAAACGCGTGCGAAAACAACGCCATTATCGGCGCCACGAACGCCAACGGAAACGCGACGTTGAAATGCAACGCTAAATTCCGCAAATAAAACGACCAATTCTCCGTCCCGTACAGCTCGGAGCCTCCGGAACCTCGAACGTTGTACTTCACGATGTTCACTAACGAACTCGTCCATTCCGTTTTGAGTATTCCGTTCGAGAAACCACCGTAAAAGAACGTATCGCACGAAGTGGACAAACAAAATAACACCACTGCCGGTAAAACGATCGCTTTCGCCGTCCTCCACGCGCTCACCATCCACATCGACAACGCGCCAATCGGCACGCACGCTACACCCGCGAAGGGCCATCCGAGTAAAACGCCAACGACGCACCACATGCACGCCCTCTCCATCGCCCTCGACTCAATCACCAACGTTTCCTCGACGACGACATCGTCGCCATCCTCTTCCTCGTCGTCTGAAACCTTCTCTTTTTTCTTCTTCTTCTTCACCTCCTCCTTCGCGATGCACTCCCCGAACTCGTCTCGCGTCGCTCGAAAGTTCGCGTACTCGATTGAACTCGCCACCGCTCGAGTCACGCACATCATGGCAAAACTGTTCGGCAACATCGCCGTCGATGAGACGTACGCTCCGGTGGCAAAACTGAGCACTAAAAGTACCGTCGCTCCGATTTTCGGTTCAATCTTCAAACACTCCTCGACGAGAAAACAGTCGCCTCGTGCGCTCAATATCGCCAACAGCACGCGAATCGCGTAAAACGCAACCTCCTTGCCACCACCGCAGCCGAGTAAAAACCGAACGGGTAATCCAATCCACGCGTGTAACAAGACGTACAAATACGATCGCAACTTGTATTTTCCGGAAAGCTCCCACGATTGCAGACCGATATCGCACAGGAGGAAATGTACCGGTTCGATGGTTTGGAAGGTCTCGTCGCAATCGTGGATGAGATTGTGAAACGCAGAGGAAACGCGAAAGGTTAAGAGCACGAGGAACAAACGCGAATGCGACGACGAAATTTTGTTCTCGTTCTTCTCGTTTGCATCTTTTCTCGTCGTCCTCGTTTTGAGTGTAGTAGTAGAGGACATTATTTGAACGCGTCGAAAATGTGAGCAACATCCACTGAAAAAGGGATAAAATGGAAACCAAATCTTCACTCGTTCGAGCGCGTAACGAAGCTTAATAAACACACACGAATAAGAAGATAAAATGAGCGAACCGTCGTTCGAAGCGGCCGTGCGCACGTTGGAGGACATGTTCCCAGATTTAGATCCGATCGTGGTCCGTTCAGTTCTGGACGCCAAAGACGGGGACATGAACGAAACGACGACGAAATTATTAGCGATGAGTCGAAGCAAACGAGGCGGAGCGGAACCGTCGAGAGGAGGAGGAGGAAACGGGTACGGGGACGCGCCGAGGAGCGAAAGCATGGGAGGAGGAGGACTAGGAGGAGGGATAGACGTAGGAGGTGGGGAGGAGATTAATCCGTACTCGAGAGATGCCAGGTAAGGTTTAGGAATGCGCATCATCATCGCGCGTTCATTTCTCTCATCATCATCTCTCTCGTTCTTTTTACGCGAAGCGCGCGCGATCGATGTTCGCATAAAAAGGAACGAGACGCGAACGGTTTTCGAACCGTTCGTCCACTTCTTCGCGTTCGAAAAGTGTGCTCACGTGCAAATTATCGCACATCGACCGCGTTTTCGCGACAGAGAACGTGATAAACCGAGCGGATGTGTGCGTTCGCGCGCATCGTTTCAATCGCTCGCTTTCGTGCTTCGTTTTCTTTCTCTCGGGTGGGGGGGCAGCTTCCTCGAGAAAAAACGAGACGAAAAGCAGAGCTTTCACATAAAAATAAAAACAAAAAAAATATTGACATCCCAAACACAAACTTCTTTCTTATTAAAGGCACAGCAGCGTATACAACAGCCAACCACCTCCGGACGACGACGACAACTTTTGGGGATGGCTCACCGGGGAAGAGAACGGGCGAAGGGTCCCGGCGTCGAGCGCGAATTACGCCACCGGAATCACCGAGGACGACGACACGTTCAATTGGTTAGCGAACCAGGCGAATTATTACGCCGGGGAGTTATCGAGAAACGTGAAATCTATGACCGATGCGATCGCGGAGGAGTTATTGGGACCAGCCGAGGACGAGGAAGGGGATGAAATTGAAGAGGAGGACGATTCGGTGAGAGGCGACGGGCACGTCGTGGCCGGCGGGGCGACGTTGAACGCGAGTAGAAGAGGGAAGGTGAAGGAAGAGAAACCGAAAATGAAACCGAAGAAGAAGAAAACGCCGCGAGAGTTGGAAGAAGAGGACGATCCTTTGGGAGGGTTTTTGGAGTTGCTGGGTTTAGAGGACGAGGAGGACGAGGAGTACGTGCGCAGAGACTCGAAAAAGGACAAGTAGTTGAAATGTGAGATTTATTTTTTGTATGTTACGTTCGTCGTTTGAGAATGAGAGATTGAGAGAGAGTCCCGGCAGCGCGAGAGAAAGATCGAAGCGAGAGATACTCTGCGAGAAGACCACCACCGTGTTATTAATACTTATTAGCAATTACCATTATTATATACCAATCATTCAATATTTTCATCCGAATATTCGACGCGAGTTGACCACCGACGTGAGCGAAGAGGACGAAGAAGTCGAGCTTCTCGATTTGCGCGCGGTGTTTTTCGCGGTCGAGAGAATGTGCGCGGAAGAATGCGAGAATGGTTTATGCAAAGCTTCTTTTCGTTTTTCTTTTTCGCGTCTCCGGAGCTCTTCAACAGTCACCGGACTACGCACGGGCGCATCCGGGAACCTCTCGAACCGCTCCGTCGCGAAAGAGTCGTTCCATTCAGGCTTTTTTTTATTCGATTCTCTTTCGACGTCATCCGAGACATCCGAGACGATAGATCTTCGACCTTCTTTTCTTTGCTTCATCTCTTCCGTTCGCTCGCTGTATCGTTTTTCAAAATCAATGCGCGTCGATGCTTTGCTCATACTTTTCTTTTTCTCATTATTTACTTCGTGTAACTGCACAGCGCTGCTCTTCGCTTCGCCTCCCATCATTTTCTTCTTCGCGCGCGCCGTTTCCGTCCTCCTCTTCTCCTCGGCTAAAATCCTCCTCGCCAACGCAACCGCTTCAGCTTTTACGTTCCTCTCCATCACTCGGTTCTTCATCTTCTCCTTCCGCAATTTCTCTCTCAACATCGTCTTCTCGTCTTCAATCGTCTTCTTCTTCTCCTGAATTGCGTCGTCCTCGTGACGTCTTTTATCCTTTAAAACTTCTTCAACCGCTTCCTCCTTCGCCCACACCTCCTCCTCCTCCTCTTCCTCTTCGAGCGTCTCTAACACCCGATGCGGCGGCCGAGATAACCTCGGCACGACGCTCTTTCTTTCCTCCTCCTCCGCGAAAATTTCACTCTTACTCTTTTCCTTTTCCTTCCTCTCAAAATCCCTCTTCGCCAACGCGGACGCGCGTTGCCACTCGTGAAAGTCAACGCCACACGGAATGTCCCATGTCGTCGTTTCTGCTAAATCCCCATCATCTTTTCTTCCCGAGATGGTAAAGTCAAAACATCTTTCTTTCACCACCAAAGGAGAAGAGCGAGAAGAAGAAAATCGCTCTCCCTCCTCTTCGTCTCCCTTGCGGTGGTTTTGCGTTTCATCGCTCACCCCCCTCGTCATTATGTGATTATATATTTCCCTCTCTGATCTCAAAAAGTTTTTGTTGTTGTTGTTGACTTTTTTTTTTGAAGCAAAAGCAAAACAACAGACAGCAAATTTTTTTTTCTCTCGATCGTCAAAAAAAAACACGAGAGTTTTTCTCTCTTCTTTGAATCGAATTGAAACTATGCTCTTCGCGCGCAGAGGAGGAGGAAAGGGGTTGAAGAACGCTTTCGAAGACATACCGAGAACGCGGCAGCTTTTATTGCACTTTTCCTCCTCCGCTTCTTTTTCCTCCTCCAAATCGAGGAGCAGTGATGATGATGATGCCGCGAATACTAAAGATTCATTCCGGTACCAAAAACTGTTCGATTACGAAACGAAGAGAAAAACGCCGTGGAAAAAGTTGACGTCTGAGTACGTTTCCGTCGTGGAGTTGTCCGAAGGTGGTGGACGGAAGCAAAAGTTCCTGAAAATCGAACCGGAAGCGTTGCGTGTACTCTCGGAAGCGGCGATGATTGATATCGCGCATTTACTCCGACCGGGGCATTTGCAACAGTTGAGGAACATTTTAGACGACACCGAAGCGTCCAAGAACGATAAGTTTGTCGCGCTGGAACTGTTAAAGAACGCGTGCGTAGCCGCCGGGAAAGTTTTACCGGGGTGTCAAGATACCGGGACCGCGATTGTCGCCGGGTACAGAGATATGGGGGTTCTGACCGATGGGAACGACGAGGCGTTGATATCGAGAGGCGTGTACGACGCGTACGTGAAGAGGAATTTGAGGTACAGTCAAGTGGCGGCGACGACGATGTACGAGGAGAAGAATACCGGGTCGAATTTACCCGCGCAGATTGATTTATACGCGACGAACAGTAGTGGTTTTAGCGCTAGCAGCAGTAGTAAAAGTAGCGACAAAAGCAATAACACAACGGAGGAAGATAAAGTGCCGGAGTACCATTTCCATTTCATGGCGAAAGGCGGCGGGTCCGCGAACAAGACGTTTTTGTTTCAAGAAACGAAAGCGCTTTTGAATCCTACGCGCATGAAGTCTTTCTTGGAAGAGAAGATAAAACTTCTGGGAACGTCGGCGTGTCCACCGTATCATTTAGCGCTCGTCGTGGGTGGATTGTCCGCGGAACAGAATTTGAAAACCGTGAAAATGGCCTCGGCGAGGTACTACGACACGTTGCCAACCACCGGGAACGCGTACGGCCGAGCGTTCCGCGACGTCGACTTGGAACAACAAGTTTTACAAATTACGAGAGAGATGGGCATTGGCGCGCAGTTTGGCGGTAAATACTTTTGCCACGACGTTCGCGTGATTCGTTTGCCGAGACATGGCGCTTCGTGTCCTGTCGGTTTAGGCGTTTCGTGTTCTGCCGATCGACAGGCGCACGGGAAAATTACCAAAGACGGCGTGTTCATAGAACAACTGGAAGACGACCCAGCGCATTATTTACCGGAAATCAAGATGGGAAGCGAAAGCCATAGTAGTAACGACGTCGTAAAAGTTGACCTGAACCAACCGATGGCAGAAGTGTTGAAAACCTTATCCAAGTGCCCGGTCGCTACGCGTCTCTCCTTGAGCGGCTCTTTGATCGTCGCGCGCGACATCGCTCACGCCAAACTTCAAGAGCGCTTAAACAAAGGCGAGCCTTTACCGCAATACATGAAAGACCACCCGGTGTATTACGCTGGTCCCGCAAAAACCCCGGAAGGTAAAGCCAGCGGTAGTTTCGGTCCAACCACCGCCGGTCGCATGGACGCCTACGTCGACGCGTTCCAAAAAGCCGGCGGCTCTATGATCATGCTCGCCAAAGGCAATCGCTCCAACAAAGTCACCCGAGCGTGTAAAGAAAACGGAGGCTTCTACCTCGGTTCCGTCGGAGGCCCTGCCGCTATTTTAGCCGAAACCAACATCAAAAAAGTCCAAGTCCAAGAGTTCCCGGAGTTGGGAATGGAAGCGATTTGGAAAATCGACGTCGTCGATTTCCCCGCCTTTGTCGTCGTCGACGATAAAGGGAACGATTTCTTCAAAAAATGGAGCCCGGAATAAGTAATAGTATTCGAAGAACAATAGTATAGGATTGCCTTTAAAACCGCAAACAATATGGTCATATTGCTACATTTTCTTTCGATTTTTCCTCAGTCTTGTCTGAAGAAGAAAAAAATTTGAAATTTGAAATCTCCTTCACTCGAAACGCGCGCGCTGCTAACTCACCAACAATGAACGCGTACGAAACCAAAGTCCTCCAAAAACTCCGAAACGACTTAGAGCGCGAAGGGTTCCACCTCGCCCCGGGTTGGAGAGTCGCCATCGAAACTCGGAAATCCGGCGCGACGAAAGGAGGGACCGATAAGTACTACTTCTCCCCGGATGGACGAAAACTGAGGTCGAAAACGGAAGTGATGCGGTTTTTATCCTCAACTACTTCCGATGAGAAGAGCAAAAGAGGAGGACGAGGAAGAGCGACGAAAGTGGCGAAGATGATTGAAAAGGAAAACATCGCGGAAGAGCATAACACGAAGAAGGAGAAGAAGAAGAAGAAGAAGAAGAAAGCGGCAACATTCGGTTTGAATTTTGAAAATCGACAATTAAAGGAGCAAGAGGAGGACTACGAAACGCAGACGAAGCGTCAAAGACTCGAACACTATCGAGAGCAATTTCCTCAACATCAAGAAAGAGAAGCGACAATTTTCGTCGCCGGGGTTGAAGAAGACGAGGAGGAAGACGACGAC
>Ga0115557_1000812_pt1 | contig 21792 bp, 11 predicted proteins | sample COGITO_mtgs_1104_FD_87280 | JGI IMG/M metagenome (GOLD analysis project Ga0115557, IMG submission 87280) | Pelagic marine microbial communities from North Sea - COGITO_mtgs_110421 | ecosystem: Environmental > Aquatic > Marine > Epipelagic | place: Germany:Helgoland, sampling site Kabeltonne...
TTATGGAGTTTTTTTTTGCCGGTTGAAAGGCACGCAACGAACGGTCTTCAATCGAAAGGTAAATCCCATCATCACGTGTTCAAAAATCACACCTCTCTTCGTTTCAAATACTCCTCTTCTTCTTCTTCTGGTCATCAAAAAATTGTTTAATTTCACAAATTCTTCTACCATTCAATTCTTCAAAACCCCTTCAAAGTAGTCTTCTTCGTCTGAATCGTCAAGTCTCGCGTGGTGCGCGAAGAAGCTCTTCTTCTGCCACCTCATTCGCAGAGAGAGAGAGAGAACGAGAGAGAGAGAACGTTGTTGGAAAATTTGTTGAAGAAAAGAGATTCACACTGAACGCCGCCGCCGCCAAAACTACTAAATTGGAATTAGGGAATCTCTCTTTTTGTCTGTTGACCCATCATCATTTCATCAACATCATCTCTCTCAAACCCAAAAACGTAGGGGGAGAAGATGACGAAAGAGGATCCTCCTCCTCCACCCCCTCAGCGCGAACCGTCTCCCGCGTTAGCGCGAATGCATTCTATGGGAGTGAGCACGACGAGTGAAGGCGTCGATAATTTTGCTCGAGTGAGCGGGTCGTTCATGAGGTCTACGACGAAAAACCCGTTGTTGAACAACGACAATACCAATACCTATTTTGAAGAGAAAAAACAACAACAACCGAGTAAGGACTACCACCAAGACGAGGAACAAGAACCGTCGAGATTTTACCAACGAGAACAGAGTTTGGCGAGGAAATTGAAACATCGTGAACAGGACAACGCTTTAGGAAAATCGCTCGGTCGATTCCTCTCTTTTTCATCGGCGAAGAAAAAGAACCAGGAAGAGCGTTCGCTAGAGGAGAAAAAAGCGGTAAGGAGACAATCGAAAGTCGCTTCGGCTATTCAGCGCGTTCGAACGGTCAGGGAAGCTGCCAGTGCGGCGAAGAGGACGCGTCCAAAGAATGGCTTTGCGAAGGGGTTTCGTCAAGTTGTCGATTTTAAAGCGCTCGGGAGCGACTTGATTACGAATTTCAACGTTAAGTTTCGACGGGTGTTTGAAATTTTGAGATGCGTGGACCCGGACGAAGATAACGAGGCTTTGAGCAGGTACACGTTGTTGCATCCGAAATCGCCTCTTTATATTCTCTGGAAACGAATGATCAACTGTTTGGTGATGATGGTGTGCTTCGTTTTACCGGCGTTGATTGCGTTTAATTATTCTGACATGCCGGCGTTGCGATTCGAGCAAGATTTGAGAGTGGTAAAGAACATAGATTTACAAAAAAAAGAGCAATTGGGAACGGCTTTGGACGGATTACTCCTTTTTGTGGATATATGTTTCTGCTTTGACGTGCTTGGAAACTTTTTCGCGCCGTTTTTTGAGGAGGAGGAGTTGGAATCGAAATTAGTGGACGATCCGTGGGTGGTTTCGTACACATATTTGACCGGATGGTTTCTCGTAGATTTTTTAGGATCGTTTCCGTTTGACACGGCGCTCTCGCCTTTAGTAGACGCGGATGGTGTGAGGTTTTTAGAGTTGCTTGGATTGTTTCGGCTGTTGAGATTGTACCACGTGCGAAAGGCGTGGGGGTTTGTGGAGAGAGATCCGCACGTATCCGTCACGAGGATTTCCTTCATCAAGTACTCAGCCATTCTTCTCTTAGCCGGTCACTGGTCCGGATGCTTGCTCTGGTACTTAGCAAAAGCGGAAGAATTTGATGAGACGACGTGGGTTTATGCAGTTGATCCGGAGTTACGATTGCAAAGCATTTTTAGACAGTACAATACCGCCTTGTACTGGGCTCTGGTCACGTTGACGACGGTAGGTTACGGTGATATATCGCCGCGGAATCCGACGGAAAGATCGTTTACCATGGTAATAATGTTGATGAACATGTGCATATCCGCATACGTCATTGGCACCATGACGACGCTAATTACGAAAGGCGACCAAAAGCTCTCTCGATTTAGAGACAACATGGCCAATCTCATTCGGTTCATGAGAAGGCACGAAGTTCCATTGCACATTCAACAACACGCCATGGCTCACGTTCATTTAAGTTTTCGAAAAGCGAAAGAAGACGACTCCGACGCTCTGGAACACTGTCCAGAACATCTGATCTCTCACGTTCGATCGGCGATGTATTTAGACCGATTGAAAAATTCGAGATTGTTCATGGGATGCTCTCGCGATTTCATGCTTGGCTTGATGAAACTCTGTCAGTGGGAGTATTTCAATCCCGCGTCTTTGATTATGACGCGTAAATACAAGTCGACGCGATTGTTTTGCATCGTTGAAGGCGAAGCGATTGTTTTGAGCGACCGATTTACGGTAATGGACTATTTGAAAGAAGGCGATTGGATTGGCGTCGAATCGTTTCTGATTCAAAAAGAAGCGCAGTGGAGCGTCTCAAGCGCGAGCTTAATCAAATGCATCGCCATCGATTGCGCGAAGTTACACACCTTACTAAGCGAAAACATGACAGATTGGTCGACGGTGTTATTCAATCTGAGCAACATAATTTCTCAGAGAATCGAGGAATCTCTGCCCTCGGCGGAAGGAAACGCGAAAGAAGGAGAAGTTTACCCATTCCAGGGGAGTGATACCTCTTCCGAACACGACGGGTCTTCGGATGCTGGAAGCCATTTATCCGTGCGCGATAGAATCGGCCACTATGAACAGACTACGTACTTGAGAATAATACGCTCGGTAAATGCGGGCTTGACCATTGCGATGACCAAACTCGTTTCTGAAATCAACACGAAAATATTCTCGGCGGCGAGAGACGGAGACATCCGATCGATTAAAGTTATGATTGCAACGAAAGAGTTTGACATCAACTATCAAAATCCATCGGACGGTCGGTCGATTTTACACGTCGGTGCGTACTACGGACACCGAACGTTGTGCGAATTCCTCCTCAATGCTGGAGCAAATCACGCGCTTTTAGATAATCTTGGTTTCTCGGCGCTTGGTCTCGCTGTGATTTCCGGTCACGTGGACACTATCAAAGTGCTCGCTAGAACGTCTTCACTGATTGCAATCGGTCAACCATTAGGAGCAAAATTGTGCGAATTGGTTCAAAATTTGAATTATAGCGTGTTGCAGAACTTCTTAAGTGCCGGAACAAATCCGAACGAACGAAATACGAGCTTTGATACGCCGCTTCACGTCGCGTGTCGCATAGGTAATATTGAAGCTGTCCAATTACTCTTGAAGTTTGGTGCGAACGCATCACTCACAAATAGACTCGATAGAACAGCTATAGATGAAGCGACAGCAAATAAGTACCCCGATATAGTAAGGAATATTGAAGACGCGCAACGATCGCGGTTGGGTTCTTCGAGCAAACGCGTCAGCGAATCCTTGGGTCAGACTGTGTTTGAACGCGAGGAGACGATTCGCGCCCATTCTCAGATTATCATCGCGAAATGGTGGAGAGGGTATCACTGTCGAGCCGCGCTTCGCGATCGTTTGCAACACGTCTTTATAGCAGGTTCGGGTGGATACGAACGCAACTAAGTTGTTTGTTGAAATACATTAATAACACACTTTGCGCAAGCTGAGTGGGAATTGTACTTATAAAATAATAATAATATCAATAATATCAATAAATCACAAAACTAAATAGCCATTAATAATGCACTTCCTGCAATTCCCATTCCTATGAACCACGCTACTCCGAAATACGCGTGTAAACTCAACAATCTATTGTTTGCATTTGGAACGCACGCTACTTTTAAATCGTTTGTGAGCATAAAAATTCTCTGCGAAATGCCCACGTAAATCGCCGTGCAAAGCATGAAGTTTAACACCGGATACTCTTCTGGCAACAATCCTAACAACATCCCGGGTTGCCCATTCGGTACCGACGACGATAACCAAATGTGAAACTGAGAAATGTACGTTTCTAAGGTGATTTTCCCACATTCACAAAAAATGTGAATAAAATAACTTCGCATCGTCAGGCTGAAGTTTCTAAAAATGATGAATATCGTAATCGGTATCCACGACGTGTACGGATGCACGACGTTGTATTCCAACTTTGGTAAAACATAATACGTTGTGTACCACCAGTATGCCGCTATTGTGTTGACGGTTAAAATTAACCCTTGGATGACTGTTTTCTCCTTTGTTGGTTTCTCGTCTACCCATCTCACAAACGCTTCGTACTTTGGGTGTACGAATGCGCACACCATGCCATAAATCCAAACGTACCTGTCTAGACCAGAGCGAAAGAACCATTCGTGCATTGGATTGACGTCTGGTTTTTTCGGGTCGGTATAAGATAGCAACCACTCGAACGGTTTGAACAAGACGGTGAATACGCCCGGCACTTCCCAAATGACGTACACCAGTACGATCAAAATTACCATTTTAGCCACTATCATGTTCGTCGATGTGTTGTGTTCCTTGAAAACCAACAGCGAAAAGTACACGAAGAGCGTGAACAGCGTGTGCATGGGACAAATATAGTATAAAACGTAATCGTTCCTCAATGCGATACACACGAACAAGACGAAGAAGTTCAAACGCCACATCATTTGCGAAAATCTCCCCACCGAAAAATCTTTGCGAACGTGATAGTAGGAGAAATTCCCAAATCCAGTCATCCAGACGTACGCAGCGATAAAGATACGAATCGCGTTATAAATCTCTGAAGCTTTGAAGTAGTGATAGAGCAAAAATAAGACTTGCATCCATCCCTTCCACTCCTCGGTTTGCTCTCTGTTTAGCGGTGCACTCGTCTTGCTTTGTCGCAACGTCTGATAACAGCCGTACGCCGCCAACGTAACAAAGATGGCGATGAAAAAGTCTCTAGAATACGACTTTGTCCTCTCGGGAAACGTATTCGTTCGATCGCACACGTAAAACACGAACAGGATAAAGAATAGTTCCGCCCAAGAGCGCAAAATCAATCTCGCCCTCTCGATGGCATCCGCGTCGCCTTGGAGTATCCGCATTGCGCCAATGTTCGTGAACTTTACGTTGCCGTTGTCCCCGGTAGATGGAGAAGCACCGACGGCATCGCTCATGTTCCCGCTCTGTGAATTTTGTCGTCCAAAGCTGTCCGTGAAATTCGCAAACGAGCGTTTCTTATCCTCGTCGCTCATATCTTGCATGGAGTTAGAAATCATCGATCCGTCTGGAGTATTTCCTCCTCCTCCTCCTCCTCCTCCACCTCCTTCCAATAAAACATCAAACTTCTTCGTTCCAGCCATTCGCATCTCGATCGAGTCTTCCGCTAATCCTTTATTATACCCACCGTTGTGCATTCGTTTCATTCTCACGTGGTGTAAAAACTCCGCGTATACGTATAAGGCGACGATGAATACGCCGGAGAGGAATAAACCGAGTTGAAATCGTCCGTATTCGAGAACGGATGATGGTGCAACCTCTTCATCTCCTTCAAAAGAGGAAGAAGTTAAAGAAGAAGAGAAGTCCAACAGCGTTCTTCGCTTGGCGACGTCCTGCCAACTCAAGTAACGATGATCCATCCTTCTCTCGTCGTCGTGAATGGATTTTGTAAAAAGACTATGTAGAGTGAGAAGTCTCGGACGACGAGGAAGAGTAAATGAAGTAAAATTCTATCTGCTTTTTGTGTCATTTTCTTGTTCTCATTCGGAGGAAAAAGGTCACTTAAAAACTTTAACTGCTATTCCTACTCATAACACATCATCATCATCAATCGAACGGGATTTGATTTCCATCGTAAATGGCCGTCAGTCCCTCTTTGTACGAGGGAAAGAGGAGCGATGAAGAGGAGGATGAAGAGGATGCGAACGCGCGTTTGAGCTTTACGTTCTTGACTCGCTTTTCGCTCTTGTCGGGGAGGAGGATGTCTTTTTCACCACTCTTCTCATTGCCTTCGTTATTTATTTCGGAACTCAGAAGAGTTGCCGCGAAATCGACGGCTTCGTCTCGAGATGAAGGATAATCGTCGACGACGTTGTATATGGCGACGCGATTATCGTCGTCGATACAAACGGTATCCTCTTCTTCGTCGCTTACTTCTTTTTCGATGCACCGAACGAGCGCGTTGGCGACATCCGCCACGTGGATCCGAGACGTGTACATCTTCTTCCTCCGAGATATTTGCGTCGGCGTTAACGATCTCGTATTAGCGTTATCGCTATTTCTAATGCTATAAGTATTGCTATTATCCTCACTCTGTGCCTCTACTTCTTTCCTCCGAGTCTTCTCTTGGAATTGTCGCTCTCTTTCGCGTTTCGAGGCGATATCGAGAGCGCTTCTTCCAGGGCCGTAAATGCCACCCAATCGAAATATTCGCAACGAAGACTTTACATTATTTCTTTTGTTACCATTGACTACCCACTCTGTCCACGCCTTTTCGGCGTTTAACCTTCTTTGAGCGACTATCGAATCTGGATTCGGTTCCGTCGTTTCGTCCACCCACTCGCCGAGATGGCCTCCGTACACGCCCGTCGAACTCAAATAGATAAACATCTGTCGCTTCTTCGCGTTCTCCAAGATTTCTCTGACTGCTTTCGTTGATAATATCGGGTCTAAATCTAAATCACCATTCGGTGGCGTCGAAATTAAAATAACGTCCGCTTTCTTCAACCACCGCGCGCACTCCTCTTGTAACGGTTCCCCGTCGTCTGATTTCCACGTGAACACTTCTTCGCACCACGTGCCGTTCGAGCGAAGATTCAAAGCCTCCGCTTTCTCTCGCGATCGAGTCGTGCCCACTACAATCCACTCAAAATCTTCCTCTTTTTCTCCTAAAATCTCGTTATTATTATTACTCTTCTTCTTTGTCTTCTTGAGCAGTTGGTTGGCGACGCCGATGGCGCAATACCCGAAACCAAACGCAAAGAAAATTTTTTTTCCTTGTTCTTCTTCTTCTTCTTCTCGGGGTTGTTCTTTACGTGAAGAAGAAGAAGAAGAAGAAGAACACGAAGGAAAAGATTTTTTGCAAAGACGGCGACGACGAGAACGGGAGGAAAAGGAGGAAAAGGAGGAGGAAGAAACGGTGGGAAGAGTGGTGGAGGTGCGCATCTTTTCGTTTAATTTAATGATGTGTTTTTTGTTGTTTTTCAATTTTCAAAATTTATTAATAAAATTGGTGTTTTGTTCGTTCTTTTTTCAGTTTACAGTCTCTTCTCTCTCTCTCAGTCTCTCTTCTCTCTCTCTTTTTCCTTGATTTCCTAAAAACCTTCCTCCTCACTTTTTAATTCTTCTTATTATAGAACACAAAAAATTACTCAAAGTCACTGTCGAAATCATCCTCCTCGTCCTCGTCGTCGTCAAAATCGCTCTCCTCTTCGTCGTCGCTGGAATCGTCGACTTTGTAGGATTTACGTTGGACGTTTCTCCCCGCGCGCGCCGCCGGTTTCGCAGCGACTTCCGCGACGACATCCTCCGCATCGTCGTCGTCGTCGTCGTCACCAAACGAAACGTCCGAGTCCGAATCCTCGGCTTTCTTCTTCTTCTTTGCCGGAGCGGGTTTCTTCGCAGCAGCGGCTGATTTCTTTGCCGGAGCGGCTTTTTTCGTCGCAGCTGGCTTATCTGCCGACGCAGTCGCTGGTTTCTCGTTGGCGACTTCGTTGACCATCTTTGAAACGGCGTCAAAGTTAAACGAGTCTTGACGCTTGGCTTGTACGGAACCGGAGGAGGCCTTTTGTAACAATCGCTCCGCCAATGATAACTGAGGAACGTCGTCGTCGTCGGAATCCGCAGCAGGAGCAACCACCGGCGCAGGGGCGGCAGCGCGAACTGGAACTGCTTTCGGTGCGGCGGCAACGGGAGCCGCTTTCGGTTTCGCCGGCGCTCGTTTCTTCGGCTTGGTGACTTCAAAGTCGTCGTCCGAGAAATCCTCGTCGATCTCAGAATCCGAAGCGTCCGAGTCAAAGTCCATGGCTTTCTTCTTGATCGCTTTCTTTTTCTTCGCGAGCGCTTTTTGTCCAGCCTTGGTGTTGTTTCTTGCCGCCGCGCGCACTTGCTTTTGCATCTCTTCCTCAGCCGCGACGTCGTCGTCTTCGAGTTGATCCAAATTCTCCTCCAACGCGTCCAAATCCGTAAACCACAAGTCCTTATCCGTCGTTCCTCTCAAAAGCGCGACTTCGGCTTCTTTCTCTTCCTTTTCCGTGACCAAATCTTCAACCTTCTCCAAAGTTAAGTTCCACAAAGGCATGGAAAGCAAGTAATCGTAGGACGCGTTGGCGTCGTCGGATTCATCCGCCGCGATGTCGTTCTCGTCCGTTTGAACGATAGCCGCCGCCGCAGACGCAGACGTCTTCGTCTTTGGTAACTTATCGTACATCATCATCTCGAGCTCTTCGACCAACTCAGCCTTCTTCTTTCTGTTGACCACCAAGGAGCCTTCGACAACCGCCAAGATGAAACGCGTCTTGTTCGCCAAACGCTTGAGTTCCGACTCGGCAACTTTGATGAGCATTTGACGTCTCTCTTCGTACGCCTTCAATCGCAAAGGAACGAACGATTTCATGATATCCTCTGCGGACTCGTATTTGGTGATGATCGAGTGCTCGTTGAACGCGTGCATGTTGGAGCACGAAATTTTCGACGCCAACTTGAACTTCTTCACGATGCCTTCTTCTTCAGCCTTGGCCAAGTTCGCCGGAGGCATGGTGATGACAAAATGCACCGATGTATCCGTGTGATACTCCTTGTAATCGGTAATGAACGGAGCTTTCTTGTCCTTTGGCGCAATGAGTTCTTCCAAGAACTCCTTGTAGTCTTGCGTCCACGTGCGCAACGGTAACTCGGTGATTTCCAACGTGCACTCGTCTCGGATGTGATACGAGCCAGTGGCGATGAATCTTCGCTCGCCCTTGAAGATTTCCTCGGTGATTTCACCCTTGAAGTGTCTGTACCACGGCATCATTTGCGTTGGCTCTTCTTCGTTCAAAATCGCGCGAACGTTGCTGATGACGTCTCTCGCGTTGTAGTTTGGAATCGAAGTAGACCATCCCGTTCCGATACCTTCGGCGCCGTTAATCAAAACAGTTGGAATAACCGGCATGTAATACGTCGGTTCAATCTTTTGACCGTCTTCGTCGTTGTAGTTCAACAACGCGTCGTCGCATTCCGGGAATACAACTCTGGCCAACTGCGCCAAACGCGTAAAAATGTAACGCGGCGACGCGTGGTCCTTCCCGCCTTGCAAACGCGTACCAAACTGACCGCTCGGGACTAACAAGTTGATGTTGTTCGTCCCAACGAAATCTTGCGCGAGATTAACGATTGTCGACGCAAGAGACGCTTCGCCGTGGTGATAGGCGGAGTGTTCCGAGACGTAACCGCTCAATTGCGCGACTTTGATGTCCGACTTCAACTTTCTCTTGAAGCACGAAAACATAACTTTTCGTTGCGAAGGCTTGAAACCATCAATGGCGGATGGAATAGAACGCATTAAATCCGCCAAGGAGAAGAGAATCAACTCTTTGTTGATAAACTCATCGTACCGAACGGTCTCGCCGCTTTGGTCCAAGAACGTCCCTTCTTCGTACGCGGACAACCACCTTTTACGATCTTCGACTCTCTTCTTGGAGAAGGACATGTCGATCAAATCTCCGTCGCCGTCGGATTCCCAGCAAAAAGTCTTGCGGTGCAACTCAATCGCAGCGAAATACTCCTTCGCTTCTTTTGCCGTGGACGTACCGAGACCTTTGTAGTACTTGATGGCCCAGCCTTTACCGTCGTTGTTGACGAGCTTCCAGTTTTCGTATTCCGGCAACGTGTAAAATACGCGCGTTTGTTGGCCCTTCGTCGCCTTGATGATGGGCGTGATGAACTCCAACAAGAAACCCGGAATTTTCAACAAAGACGGGAAGTGCGCGTGCAGAAAGTTGATTAACAAACCTTTGATGTGCGAACCATCGTGATCTTGATCCGTCATGATCATCAACTTCCCGTATCGCAACGTCTTGATGGAATCTTCGTCGTACGTTTTGCCGTGTTGCAAGCCCAAAATCTGTTTGATGTGGGTGATTTCCACATTGTTCTTTACTTGATCAAACGAAGCGTCGCGAACGTTCAATAACTTCCCTCTCAACGGAAACACCCCGTAGTTGTCTCTTCCGACGATGGACAAACCGGAAACCGCCAACGCTTTGGCAGAATCCCCCTCGGTTAAAATCAGCGTGCAGTCTTTCGAGTTGCGTCCGCCGGCGTTGTTCGCATCGTCCAACTTCGGAATACCAGTCAATCGCAATCGCTTGACACCATCGGTCTTCTTCAAGTCCTTGGATTGTTTGAACTGAGCCCACGACATGATGTTCTCAACCAACGGCGTGGCCATCAACTGCTTGATGAGTTTGTCGGAAACGGAGAACTTGGAGCCAAAGTTCGAAGCTTTCGTGATGAGCGTCTCTTTCGTTTGCGAATCAAACGCCGGGTTCTCGATTTGCGCGTTCACGAACACCCACAAGTGGTTCTTCACTTGAAACGACTTCAAGTTCTTGCACGACTTTTCCTTCTTTTGAATCTTCTTCAACAACTCGCCCGCGATGCCGTCGGCGATGTTGGCGACGTGCGTCCCACCCTTCATGGTGCAAATACCATTCACGAACGAGCACTGCTGGAACTGCTGCGTGTTCGACACCGTCACGCACACTTGCCAACGATCGCCTTGCGCTTCGTAAACTTTCGGCGCGTTCTCAGTGTCTTGCAAATACATATCGACGTATTCCGAGAAGCTCTTGACTTTGATCTGTTCGCCGTTCAAAAAGATCTTCGTGTTCTTCCCGATGATACCTGCGGAATCGTACACTCTCTTCGACATCAACGCGATGGAATCGTCTTCCAATTCAGTCATCCCGAACTTCTCAAAGTCTGGTTTAAACGTAATTCGGGTCCAGTTGTCGGATTTCTTACACTTGGTAATTATCGGTTCCCCTTTCTCGCTCATGTTGTTCTTAAACACTTGCTTGTATTGTCTCTCGCGACTACCATCGCACGTTTCCACGATGAACTCGTGCGAGAAAATGTTCGCCAACTTTGCGCCGTAACCGTTACGACCGCCGGTGACTTTCTTTTCGTTGTCGTTATAGTTGGACGACGTCAAAAGATGTCCAAAAATAAGCTCCGGGACGTACACGCCTTCCTCTTTGTGCATCTCCACCGGGATCCCTTTCCCGCCATTCATGACCGAAATCGTCCCTTTCTCCTTGTCGATATCCACTCGCAACTCTTTCATCGTCGGATCTCTGACTTTATTATCAGTCGCGTTGACCAAAATCTCGTCGAAGATTTTATACAAACCCGGCGTAAACGCGACGGTTTTCTGCACCAACTTGTTCTCAGCGGCGTCGTACACCCACGCCGTCTCTTCCGCTTTTTCGCACGACCCGACGTACGTGTCCGGTCTCAACAAGATGTGTTCCAATTGTGTTTTCTTTTGGTAAATGTCCTCGATGGCAACTTTTTTAGTCGTCTTACCACCACCACCGGCGGTAACGTTGCCGTCCGCCAACGGCGCTTTCTTCGCCACAGCAGCTTTCTTCCCCTATTTTTTGTTTGTTTGAAGGGAGAGAAATTATTTATATATGTGAGTAAAAAGTACACGTGCGCGCTGACTCGTCGTCAAATGATGCATCGAAAAAGAACCGCTAAACATTGAAAGAGTGAAAAATCAAGAAGACATCACGAACGGAGAAGAGTACAACACAATGTTTCGATGATAGGAAAGGAAGTGCGCGCGTGGTGTTCAAAAGAGATGAAAAATCTTTCTGTTGTTGTATTTGGGGGGAAAGAAAGAAAGTTTCCAAAATTTCATATCTCATCAGCTTCGTCGTTAGACACACACGACGACGAAAACGTACCACCCACCAACTTTTTGGTGGTGGTGTTCAACGTTCAATACGAATAGACTCGCGTACCTTTGCCACTGGCATTGGGCTGTTTTCGTTCTCGGAATACTCCGAGTAGTCCATCGAAGTATCCGCCATCTTTTTCTTTTTCTGATGATGTGAAAGTTTTTTGTGGGGGGTGAAATCAAAAAGGTTTCGACAGAACAAAAAGACGAAAAAGTGTGTTGTTGTTGTTTTGGTCACCCCTTTCTTCACAAAGAAACTTCTTTCTTGCACCAACACACGACAACAACAACAACAACAACAACAACAACAACAACAACAACAACAACAACAACAACAACAACGTTAAACTTGAAGTACTACTACTAAAGACAAAATGAGCAACTCAAACACAAAAGTTGGATTTATTGGATCGGGAATGATGGCAGAAGCTCTCGGTGGAGGCTTCTCCAACTCTGGAATCGTCCCGTGGGAAAATATGTATTGCACGGACCCGTGGCAACCGAGATTGGATTTATTCACCTCGTTCGGCTGCAACGCGTGTAAAGATAACCGCGAACTGACGAGAAACTCGGACGTGATATTCATCGCGGTGAAACCGTACGCAGCGGCGACAGTTATGAAAGAAATCTCAAAGGAGCTGACGGAAGATAAAATTGTCATTTCCATCTGCGCAGGAGTAACCTTAGAAACGCTGGAAAACGCAATATGGGAAAACGCTGATGGGAAAAGTGTGCCCGTGGTGAGAGTGATGCCGAATACGCCGTGTTTAGTCGGCGCGTGCGCGGCGGCTCTGGCGAGAGGCAAGTTCGTGACGGATGAACAAGCAGATTTGGCGCTAAAGCTCATGCAATCTGTTGGAGTGTGCGTTGTGGTGCAAGAGAAGTTGTTAGATGCGGTGACTGGAGTGAGTGGGTCGGGACCGGCGTATATCTACCAAGTCATCGAAGCTATGAGCGACGGCGGCGTGTTGTGCGGGTTGCCCAGAGACGTTTCCACGAAATTAGCCGCGCAAACCGTCATGGGTGCGGCGAAGATGGTTTTGGAGAAAGGGACGCATCCAGGCCAGTTGAAGGATAACGTGACGTCGCCAGGCGGGACGACGATTGCGGCGGTGCACGAATTAGAGAAAGGGGGCGTGCGAAATTCGTTCATCAACGCCGTGAAAGCCGCCGCGGAAAGAAGCAAAGAGTTGAGCAAAGAATAATAATAATAATAATAATAATATTAAAGTGCTTTAATAGATTTTTAGCGAATGAGAGAAAAGTTGCAACGAATACTAATAATGTCCATCTACTACCTATCATAGTTTTATTAAAACTTCGATTCCTTGAATACTTTCACCACGGCTTTAGCCCAACTGGCGTTATCGCGCGTTTTGATTTTTGCGAATTCGCCTTGGACTTTCCTACCAACCACGCCAGCTAAATTTTCACAGAAAGAACACGTTTCAGCGTTGGATTTCGCGAGAAGTGCGGTGACCGCTTTCTCTTTCGCCGATGTAACGCTCGATTCGTCCACTAAATCGAAAGTCGCCTTTATAATTTCCTCTTTTTCCTTCTTTTTCGAATTTGAAGGCGCTTCTTTTTCTTCCTCTTCCTCTTGTTTCATTTCCACGTCTTCCTCGGCGACCGCCGGGAGCGGAGACGAAGATCTCTGCCGCTTCCGGCCCGTCGTCTTTTGGTCCTCCTCGGACCTTTCTACTTCGCCCAAACGACGCTTCGCAATCGCAACGCACCGTTCAATCACTCGATTATCCAATTGTTGACACATTTCCGTGATGGTATCTTCCAACGCGTACGCTCGACTGACAAACTGGCGTCCTTTGGAATCTTCACAATCCTCTCCCCAATACTGTACGGCTGCGACGACAATCAAGTGCACATCTTTCAGAAACGACTCTATGGTTAAATAAGCGCTCGAATCAATTCTCCAAAGCAAAGTGGATAAATCCATCGGAGATTGCACAGTCTTGGAGTACCCGTCGAGCTCGGCGTCGGTAATAGGCGCCGCTAATTTGGACCACTGCTTCTTAAAGAGTAAACGCGTCACAATGTCCCGCAAGAACATGCGCTGCTTTCTTAACATCTGCTCTTCAGCTTGAATGACTTCTGGACTCACTTCCACGGCCTCGTCTTTGTTTGCGGCAGTGGTGGCGTTCGCCCCGGCGTTGACATCTTTCGCTTTTTCCAAGACTTCCAGCTTTTCTTCCACCGCGGCGGCGGCGACGTTCTTCAATCCAGTTTTTGCGGAAGCCACGGTTTTGCCGTCGTTCTTCTTCATTTGCTCGTCTCGTTTCCGCGCCGCATTCAGTGCCGCCGAAACGATAGCTTCAAAATATTCCTTTCTTTCTGCATCCTTTGGCTTCGTCAACGCGTACGAGCGCTGCTCGCCCGCAAAAGCTTCGGCCAACTCTTCATCCAACTCATTTCTCTCGCAATCCGCTGTCGCTAAGAGCATGACGGGTAAATTTGGAGGGATATCGTCTAATAAAGTCAATAACGTCGCGCGCAACGTCGCGTTGGCACTTTCCCACCATAAGCGAATGTGTGGAAGGTACAAAATTGAAGGCGCCGCTCTTCGCGCCTCGGTCACCGCGGCGACTAAAGCTTCTTCCGGTAATCTACCGCCATCCGATAAGAGCGCGGGCAAGGATATTGCGTGCACCGCAAACTGCTCGAGCGCGTGTAAGAGCGCTGGAGCAATGTGCGCCTGTCCAGAACCAGGCTCACCGCAGACGAGCAATCGTGGATTTTGTGAAGGCGGCGAGCGAATAAATTCAGAAGCTGCGATTTTCAACGTATTTTTCTTCGTTTTACCTCTGATCTCGTCGTCGTCGTAGTCGTCCTTATCACCCGCGGTAGATGCTTCGGCGAGAAGGAGGTTGTTGCCCTCATCGTCGGAGTCGTCGTAGTACGCGATTTCTAACTGGTCAGTCGTCGATTTCATGATATCGTTGTTCGCCTCTTCATCGTTCAAAGACGCATCACTAGCAATGTACGCCGCTGGTGGGTACACGTCTCCAACGATTTCTAGAATTTCCTTCAGCGTGTTACCCAGAAGCGGACGGATTAGTGCAGACAGCGGAGCAGAATACGTCTTTGCGCTTCGATGCGCGGCAGGAACAATTTGCTTCAACGCTGTTTCAAAATCTACTCTTCCCGGAACGACTTGCGAAGGATCGAGATTTAATCGATCGTCCGTGGCGTAAATTTGCGGGTATCGTCTTCGCAAAGCTGCAATAGCGGACTCCGTACAGAGCGCTTTCAAATCGGCGCCGCAGTAACCGACGCATTTTTGTGCCAAATGATTGATTAAAGTCGTCGACGGAGGCTTTTTCCAACCTCGAGTATGAATTTTCAAAATTTCAGCGCGCGCCGATAAGCCTGGTAACGGAAACGCGAGCTCTCTGTCAAATCTCCCCGGTCTTCTGAGCGCACCATCGATGGAGTCTACTCTATTTGTCGCTCCTAAAACAACAACGCGACCGCGATTATCCAAACCGTCCATGAGCGCTAAAAGCGTCGCGACGAGCGAATTGTGAATCTGGTCTGACTTAGAACTTCTCACTGGAGCTAAACCGTCGATTTCGTCGAAGAAAATAATCGACGGTTGGCGTTTGGAAGCTTCTTCGAACAACAATCGCAACTGTCTCTCGGATTCACCGACCCATTTTGAAAGCACATCGGCTCCTTTTCTCATGAAGAACGAAACTTCGCTCCCAGCGCGAGAACACGATGCGGCTAAAGCTCTCGCGATTAACGTCTTACCAGTTCCTGGAGCGCCGTATAAGAGCACTCCGCGCGGCGGCGTCATTTTAAACCGTTCGAAGATTTCCGGATAGAGCAACGGGAGGAACACCATCTCTTTCAGAGCGTCAACGTATTTATCCAGGCCTCCTACGGCGTTGAACGTCAACGAAGGATCCACCGTCAGTGGAGTAATTTCTGCATCCTTGGCTTCGCCAATCTTCTTCGGTCCGCCCCCGTCGGCGGTATATCCTGGAGCGCCTAACAAAGCGTCGAATCGAGAGATGTCGATGTTATTCGTATTCCCAATACCTCTTTGAGGAGCGGCACTCGGGTGCAACGCGTCGAAACCGTCCGCGTCAGAATCGTCGGTATCATCGAGCCATCGACCTGACTGTCTTCTGCCATTCTTCGGCGCCGACGGTGGCGTTCCCGCGCTAAAGAACGCGCCTTTCTTCTTCCCATTGTCACCGCCGTCGCCGTCTTTTCGCGGACGACCCCTGTTGTCCTTCTTTTTCTTCTTTTCCTCGTCGTCGACGATGAAATCATCGAAATCATCGTCGTTAGCGTCTTCGTTGTAGTTTATTCCGTTATTACCACCATTCGCGCCATTCGCATCTTCCCCGCGTCGTCTTCGTTTCATCGCTTCGACTCTCCCTGGACTCAACCGTTGTACTTTTTGTCTGTCTCTGGTGCTCCTTCGAATATTCGCGAACTCGCCGTCGTCTGACTCCAACTCTTCTTCTTCGGAGGAGATGAAATCGTCGTCGTCGTCTTCCTCCTCTTCGTCTTCGTTGACGACGAATTCGTCGTCGTCTTTATCTTCTTCTTTGTACGAGACTTTTTTCTTCTCCCTACTTGTTGTTCGTCGTTTTCCTCCCTTCTTTTCTTCATCCATCATGTCGTCGTCGTCTGAGTCTGAATCTTCTTCGCCTAATCGAATTCTTCTCCCTCTCGTGCTTCGTTGCGGACGAGTGGGTCCTCCTCCTCGCGTGAGCTCTTCCTCCTCGTCTTCTTCTTCTCTAAGGTCGTCGGGGTCGTTTGATGATCGTCGTTTTGATCGACCAAAACCCATTTTTATTCTCTCTCGCGTTTACGACGAGCAAAAGATGTTTTTCAAAAGCAACAACGAATGAAGAGAAGAAGAGACGAAGAAGAAGTTTTTGAATTTTACGTACTCGTAAATTTGACACTCTTTTTGTTTAGGGTATTTTTTCTAAACCCTAATACGTACGAGAGAGAGAGAGAGAAGAGAAAAATTTTCCACACGATGGACTTTAAAAAGTGATTTCGAAACGTTTTTTGTTTTTGGTGGTTTTTGTTGGTCTTCCTTTGGTTAGGTGGAGCAACGGGAACCACAGAAGACCAGGAAGAAGGTCGTTATTATATTTCGAGCTCTGTCTCTTTCTTGCGCGCGCGAGAAAAAAACGCCAACTCTATCGACGACGCGAGGATTAATTCACCTCGAAACGACAGTCACGTGTTGAAATATATATTCATTCGGACGAAAGCATGGAGGAAGAGAAGAACGTCAAGTCAGCGTGGACCATCGAGGTGCGTTTAAGAGCTCATTCTTTTTGTTGTTAGCTCTCTCTACAACCGTCGGTCTTTCTGTGTGTGGAAGGATTGGACGAATTTTTGCAACATCATTCGCGCGCTCGTTAGGCGTCGCGCGAAGTGAGTTTCGCCGAACGAGTTTCATTTTCGCGCGGATGAAAGATTCAGGCGGGATATTTTCGAGCGCGATGTAGATTTTGTCGCTCGCAAAAGACCTGTATCGCGCGCGTGAAATTCGCACGCGGGGGAGCGTAACTGTTTCAAAATTTTCCTTCTCTTCGGCCTTATCGTTTTTGTTATCTTCTCTCGAGTTTCTTTCTTCGAGAAAAAAGAGAGAAAAAAAATTATGACTAACACAAAAAATGAATTGTTTTACTATCCTCTTTATCAACAACACAGGAGGACACGTTACTGCGCGAACAAATCCAACGATTAGGAGGACCTGGAAACTGGACGGCAATTGCCGAACGATTACCAGGAAGAAGCTCGAAATCGTGTCGTTTGCGATGGTGTAACCAGTTGAATCCAACCGTGAAGCGAGGACCGTTCACTCCCGAGGAAGACGCGCAGATATTGGCAGCGCACGCCGTTCATGGAAATAAATGGGCGGTGATTTCGCGCTCGATGCCTGGAAGAACCGATAATCAAGTGAAAAATCGATTTAACTCAACGTTACGAAGAACCTTAGCTCAAAATGGGAAAGCGCCGCCGGCATCCTCACCACCAAAGAAAGCGTCGAGTCCAGTCGCCGCGGCGCAACACTTATCTTCGCCCATGGGATCGAGAAAGCAGTCGTCGAATCAGTTGGCAAAGCAAGCAAATTTGAAAAGGGTGGCGAGCCAAATTTTAGAAACTATGAGCTGCGACGAATCCATGGAGTCTTCGCAAGATAACAAGGACAAGAGAAATAATAATAATAACAACAACATGACTAACAACACCGGAAAAGAAACGACGAGCAAAAATGCGATGAAACGACCGAGAAAGTCTCCAACGAAAACGAAACTTGGCAAAAGCGTGCGCGGACCGAGTCGTGGACCAAGTCAAGATCGAGAAGATTCGGGAGGTTCCGAATCAGTTGGTTTGGAAACGCTCATTCAAGCGAGTTTAATGGAATTACAAAGAATCAAGAGCGGTAAGAGCGCGAGCGGTTTCGAGAAGGAATACTACACGATGAACAACGACCAAACGAGCGCGCATGGCGGATTCGGCACTAGCACTAACAACAACAACAACAATAACAACAATAATAATAATATCAATAATAATAATCCGACGCAGAACAACGCCACCATGAGCAACATGAGTGACCGCACTATGAACGACTCCAGAGGAATGGTGTCGTCCATGAGCATGGAAAATTTGAACAGAGCAGCGAGAGGTGGATTTTCCATGCCCGGGATCCCAAACGATTCTTACGATTGGCGTGCGAACTCTCCCGTAATTGGCCTTCCTGCGTTCCATAGTTTGAATAATCAACTCGTTCGTCGTCCGTCGATGCTGAATATTGCGAGCCAAAGCGTTATGGTGAACAACGCGAATCCTGGTGGAGGAGGAGAACAACAACAGAATGCAAACGAGTTGAACGACCCCCGCGCGGGTACGAGCGCGCTCTCGACTCCAGTCACCATCACGCCGAACCTCGCTTCTTCCTGGTACGGGAGAATGCTTGAGAATTTGGGATGGCGAAACCACTTTCCGCTGGACGTTCTTCCCATGCAAGAGCAAGAAGACATACACCAAAAAGACGCCAAAGAAGCACACGAAAAATTTCAACCGATTGAAAACGGCGAAGACGAAGAATGCGCTCCGAAAGAAGCTGCCACCGCCGCCACCACGAAAACCACCGCTGCTACCGACGCCGCTTTGATTGTAAAAACAGAAGAAGACAATGTCAAAACGCAAGACGAATTGCCGTCGCCGCTTTCTGACAACACGATGAAGAACGATATGAACGGGACGACTGGTACCGCTGTCAACGAAGCGGTGGCGTGTTGATCTCTCTGTACATTAATATTAATCAATCAATACTATTATCGAATTGCAATTATTCTCGTTATACCAACGTTAGTTATACCCTTCTCTACTTCTCGTTGCATCATCATCGTATATATGATGATCTGTTCCTACTTCTCTTTCTTTATGTGGCAGTGTTAGATTTGTCTCATCAGCAAAATCGTCAGAAATGAAGGGAACAGACGACGCTCTCGACGACGACGACGACGACGAAAAGATTATGTCCTCTTCACGAGGAAGACGACATACGCGAAAATGTCTCCAACTCCTTCTCGTCTGTGCGTTCGCTCTCGCATATTTGATGAAAACATCGTCGTCATCATCGAACAATCATTTTGATGACAGAGGAGAGAAGAGCGCTCCTTTGTTGGCGGCATCGGCGTCGTCGTCGTTTTCAACCGCATCATCATCAGCATCAGCATCAGCATCATCATCATCTTCTTCTTCAAAAGACTACTCGAACCGAGTTTGGATATTCACCTCCGTGGCTGCCGATTACGACGGCGCCGTCTTGTTGAAACAATTCGTCCACCATTACACCGATTTAGGAATTAAACCGGAGAACTTCTTAGTCGTGATTAACTCTAAATCTGGATTTCGAACCGCAGAGTTTGACGAGTGCGCGAAGATTTTAGACAATCTGGGTATCCCATACCACGAGTGGTTGACGCAATACTCGAGCGAAGTGATGTATAAGCATCGGATGCAGTTGTTAGAAAAAGTCCCACCGACAGATTGGATTGTCCACGCGGATAACGACGAGTTTCACTCGTACGGCGGGAAATCAGTCATCGACTTCTTGAAAGAGATGGACAAGAAAGGGTACAACGAAGTGAGAGGGACGTACGTCGATCGAGTCTCCAAGAGCGGCGAGTTGAGCAAGTTGAAAGAAGAACCCGGAATGTTTCAGCAATTTCCTTTGCGGTGTTCGGTGATTAAAACTGTCGCTGGTGGTAGAGATTTTAAGACTATGGCGTATAAAGGGTACTGGAGAACGGACAGAGGGAACCATCAGGTGTTGCGCGCGGCGAGAGCGAAGGCGTATTTAAGCGGGCCGGGGAGAGGCGACGGCGATTTAGAAGACGTCTATCATTTGACGCCGTACGCAAAGTATCCGGGAAAATACAAGTACCAGTGCGCTGCGCACGATAACTTATCTTTTCTCCCAGCCGGGTCGCAGTGTTCCACACCGAACGATAGTCACGAAAGTACCACCAAGTTATGGTCTCAATCGCGCTTTAGCGATGCGAAGGTTGCCGTGCACCACTTCAAGTGGCACGCGGGCGTGATTAACAACATTAAAGACCGATTGGCGTTTTACAAGGGCGACGTTGGCGCGGATGGGAAACCCAGGTTTGCATGGTATACAGATAGCGAAAAATTGATGAACGGGATAGTCACGACTGGGAAAATAGACACGAAGAAGACCAAGTGTAAAGTAGCCTAAAATTGTTTAGTAGCGTGTTGTGTATGTAGTAGTACTCGTTTAGTATCTCTGAAAAAAAATCGTACGCGCATTTAAACTTTTGGGTATTGTGGTTGTGGTTGCTGCTGTTGCTGTGGTTGCTGAGGCGGCGCCGCACCATACATTCCCGGTTGTGTTTCGTATGCCGCCATTCGTTGGACTTGCGGAGCTTGGAACACTTGTTGCTGCGGCGTCATGCTCTCGTTCCTAAAGTCAATTTGCGCCTCTTGTTGCGTTTGCATGCACGCGCACACAGAGCAATACGTCATATCGGAGATGCAATCCAATATGTCCGCAGCTTGCTCGATGGAATCGTCGTTGGACACCATTGCTGCCACTCTGAAGATGCACGCGAGTTGGTTCATCAATAACATGAATCCGATGATGCCGTTATCGCACTGCGTGTTCATCACTCGCTGTTCGTCCTGGATTAAAAATCTGGTCGTCGCAACGCTACTCGGAAAACACCAGAACACTTCGCACGCTAAACACAACTCCGGATTGTTCTGCTCGCCACACCGACCGGAAATGCAGCTTCCTCCGTTACAGCACGTGTACCCTTGCAACGACCCGTACATCTGTTTCTTCCTCTGTTGCCAGGCAACGCACGGCGAACAGAGCGAAGCGTAGAGACAAAATCCAGGTCTCGCACACGGTGCTTTCATCAACTCTACCGCCCAGGAATTCGCGTAGAGCTTGCGCATTTCCGCCTCGCGAATGCGCTTCTTGTCCTGAGGGTTTTGCCCGCCGCCTCCTCCATAGCCTTGATTCATTTTAAAAGCGTCGTGGTCTTTCTTTGTCGTTTTGAATTGGTTTTGTTGACTTTTTGTTTTTATGATGTTTTGGTGTTCGTTTGCTCGAAAAGAAAACTCTCGATGAAGGAAGAAGCACTCAAGCACCACACTTCAACTCTCCTCAGAAAAAAAAATAGAAAAAGTAGTTCTCCAATACTCACACAATCATCATGTTAGGCTTAACCATGCGAACGGCATCCTTAGTTGGAACCTCGGTTTCTTCCACGTCTACGAACAACAGAGGTAATTAATATCGTCGCGTCGCGTTTTTATCATATTTGGCGGGGAGAGTGCGCGTGAATTTACGCGAATTTTTTTGGTCGTCGTCGTCTCCTCAAAAGAGGGAGGCAGAAAGAGATTTTGCCTCTCTCGCGTTCACTGTGTGGAGCGGAGTGAGAGCAGGAAGCGGTTTTTGAGTGCAA